>Ga0307516_10009487_pt1 | contig 10841 bp, 7 predicted proteins | sample 19_EM_MG_FD_203310 | JGI IMG/M metagenome (GOLD analysis project Ga0307516, IMG submission 203310) | Populus trichocarpa ectomycorrhiza microbial communities from riparian zone in the Pacific Northwest, United States - 19_EM | ecosystem: Host-associated > Plants > Roots > Unclassified | place...
CCTCACCAACACCACCACCGAACCCACACACAAGATCTAAGATTATTCCGTTGTGAATTATCGAAAGTAGCCTGATCACCTTTGATTTGACCCACACTCCGGTTACGAAGACAACCCCAGTGTCACAGGTTATGCGAGGAAAACAGCGGGTTGCTAATGTACGACGGCCTCATATGGGTCCCAGACAACGACACCCTGCGACTACGCATATTAAGAGACCACCATGACGTGCAAGCCGTGGGACATGCGGGCCGAGCAAGAACCCTGGAACTTGTTAGCCGAAATTTCTACTGGCCAGGGCAACGAAAGTATATCCACAGATACGTCAACCACTGTGACACCTGCCATCGCATCAAGCCAATCCGACACGCGCCATTTGGACTGCTAAAGCCACTCGAACTCCCACACCGACCATGGGACACGATATCAATGGACTTTATCACCGCGCTGCCGACGAGCAACGGAAAAGACGTGTTATGGGTAATAATCGATCGCCTCACAAAGATGGCACATTTCGTCGCCTGCCAGGGTACCATGGACCCCGAAGACCTAGCAGACCACTTCCTGCGACAAGTTATAAGACCCCACGGACTGCCAAGCAGTATTGTATCAGACAGAGGGTCCCTGTTTACCTCAGACTTCTGGAAACGAGTAACGGAAGCACGCGGGATATCACGCAACCTCAGCACAGCCTTCCTCCCACAAACGGACGGACAAACAGAAAGAGCCACTGCCACCCTCGAGCAGTATCTCTGGGCATACTGCAACTACCAGCAGGACGACTGGGAAAGGTTGTTGCCAATTGCCGAATTCTGCTACAACAACACTCAAACTGGAACCACAAAAATAACCCCCTTCTTTGCCAACTATGGATATCACCCTCACTTCCTGCCAGACCTCGGCACCCGGAACGAGGAGACCCCGGAAGTGTCGGAATATGTCGCGGCATTAAGAAGGTTGCATGAAGAACTTCGAGCAGAGATCAAGGAAGTCCAAATGTCTCAAGCAGAGCAAGCCAACAAAGTACGACATCTGGACCCGGTACTGAACCCAGGCGATAGGGTCTGGCTACGACGGAAACACATCCGACAACCCGATCATCGAACAAACTGGACCACAAGCAGATAGGCCTGTACACCATCCTTGAGAAGGTAGGCTCAAGAGCATATAAACTGGACCTACCGGCCACTGTCAGGATCCACCCAGTTTTCCACATCAGCCTCCTCGAACCCACAGCCAGCACCGAACCCATCCCGGGACACCAACAAACACCGCCACCACCTGTGGTCATCCAAGAACAGCAAGAGTGGGAAGTAGAGAAAATCCTGGACTCCCGACACCATAGAAACCAGATCCAGTATCGAGTCAAGTGGACCGGTTTCCACGACCCTGATCGTACCTGGTATTCCGCCCGCAACTTTGAGAACTCACCCGACCTCGTCCGCCAGTTCCACGAGGAATACCCTCAGAAACCCGCACCCCAACTCTAAAAAACCCGATATGTACACCACCGCCACTGTCGGCACCAACGAAGGCTGGACCTTTGCTGGCCGCAGCCACACCTCCGAGTTACCCATCACAACCTCTGCCGATAACGAACAAACCAAACTACACGCGCCGAAGCCGCCGCCGCCGAGCGACAAACTGCGACTGCCTGCTCCCACACCCTAACGAACTACTCGAAGTAACTCGCCAACGACACCTGAACCCCGCCAAAGCATGCGCGGACTGGTACCATGGAAAGTGGGTCTGCCCCGAATGCCGGTTCCTCGTGAACATGGAAAACCACCACCTCCGCTGCAGCGCTGCAGCCCCACATGAAACCTTGGCGGACATCACGCCACCACAGAAAGATCAGGAAAACATAAACCCCCCGGCTGCGACTGTGGCACTACAGAACAAGCAACTCGCCCTCCTGGGGGAAATCGTCACCATGATACATCAAACAACCACCCGGGACGCCCGCCGCAATCACGTCGTACACCGGACGCTCGCCCAGCGGATGAACGAGGTCCACTACGCGGACCAACAGCAACTCAAGCAGATGATCAATACCCTGGGAGCCATCATCACCGAACAACAGCGAAGGAACGAACAACTCCAAGCCCGGCAGCAGGCTAGCCGGCCCGTCCGCATCTACTGCACCCCCATCTGCCGCCAGACCCTAACGACCCGACATGACCTCGCCGGAGCTTCGGTCTGGACAGGGGACGTACTGTCACGAACCTGGCGCGACAGGCTCCTTGGTGCCGGCGCCGGTGCCACTCTCACCCTTGTCGCCCTGTGGCTCGTCCTCGTTTCCGCTGCCGCAGCCGCGGTCATCCTCCACGCTTAGGCGCCTCGACCGATCTCCGCCATATTGCTCTAGTAGCGATATCCCCGACCGCTGGCCGGTCTAGACCTCTCTCCTTCGTCTCCGTTATGTTACTTGCGCGTCCTTTCTCCTGTCCGCTACGTTTGTTGTCTCCCATTGATTGAGCTTGCGCGTCCTTCTCCCATGTTCATTATGAGTATTGTTTTCCCTTGATTAAGTTGTATGTCAGTCTTCCTTTCCTTTACTGTTACTGCTTGCGCGTCCTTTCTCCTGTTGCCGTGAGTAGAGTGTTGGCCGCACGGCGGCCGAGTGCGATCATGTGTTTTCCTTGGGTGCGGCAATCGAGTCATAATGTTAGACGGAGGAACTGTGTCAGTCTTGCGGGCAAGCTGTGATTCCACAGAGGGAAGGAAAAGTATAAAGGAAGGGCGCGGTAGCTAGTCTGGAGATTCTTCTCCACACAATCTATTATCTCTCTCCACAGACCTACCTCTCTATCCCCGTGACCGGCGCTGCGACCATCCCTCCCCAGAACAACGAGCCCACACAAGGCATGTGAGAAAAGCCACGAAGAGACCACGCCGGGCGTGACGGATACCGCGAGAATAACGAGCCCACGCAAGGCGTGTGAGAACAGCCGCGAAGAGACCACGCCAGGCGTGACGGATACCGCGAGAACAACGAGCCCACGCAAGGCGTGTGAGAATAGCCGTGAAGAGACCACGGCGGGCGTGACGGATACCGTGAGAACAACAAGCCCATGCAAGGCGTGTGAGAAGAGCCACGAGGAGACCACGCAGGGTGTGATGGATACCGCAAGAACAACGAGCCCACGCAAGGCGTGTGAGAAGAGCCGCGAAGAGACCACGCCGGGCGTGACAGATACCGTGAGAACAACGAGCCCATGCAAGGCGTGTGAGAAGAGCCGCGAAGAAACTACGCTGGGCGTGACGGATACCGCGAGAACAACGAGCCCACGCCAGACGTATGAATACACCGGAAGTGTGAGTACGCCGGAAGTGTGAGTAGGAGCGCTCACTCCGCAGACCCAAGCCTACGTTGCCTGTCGAGCCAGAACGGAGAAGTCGAAGCAGGATCTTGACAGTGACATATATAGAGTGTGAGTTTTCCTGAGTAGAGAGGCATCAGAAATGATCAGTTGGAAGTTGAGCCTTAACAATATTACATTGTTTCTGGAATCAACTCTCTAGTGATATTTCAAACACAAATCTCTTAGTGAATTTTCCCAACCGCTTCCATGTGAATCCTTCAGAACTACACAGTTGTCCCACAGCCATTATACAAGTGTCCTCTGCTCAGGGGTGATAGACTGTTAGTGACCACCTGAACGATTGTGCCATTGGTGAAACATCTGAGTGTTACAGTATATTGTTAGCAGACACACCGACACTCCAATATACCTCTCTACAAGAAACACATAAGTAACCAGGTCAGAAACTCAGGCATTGGTGAAGTTTACGATACGAAAAAGCTCCAATGAGATGGACACATCAACGGATGTGGTCATCTGCAATCCCGACACTGGCGAGCCAGTGGTGTGAGAACCAGTTGCTGTGGAGGTACCAGGGTGGTTCTGCAATGTGGTGAAAACCCTTGACAAGAGTCTGTCTCAGTTTGGCCAGCTAGTGCAGCTGTGCCAAAAGAATGAGTATGATATCACGGAAATCTTTCCAAAATTAATGCAGCACTATGAGGGCCTTCTGCATAACCACAGACATCTATATGAGCTGGCCCAGGCTGAAAAGAAACAAATGCGCTACGCCTCAGAAGAAGCTTTCTGGCAGCTGTCTGTAGCAAGCATTCAGTTCTTGGACAAGGTGTCCACCACTACTCTAGCTGCCCAGACAAAGGATGAAGCACAGTTCAAACACCTGGCAGCGGTAACTGAGGCACTTGATGCCAATGCTACCTGCATTAGGAAAAAAAATAATTGCGGCCAGAGTGTCTGGATGCACTAGATGGTCAAGACGTTCTGGACGTAACCTCGCTAACTGGGATACTACTTACCATGGCACGGGGCATCCGAATGCAGCTACCACGGTGGTGTGCATTTGGACGCAGCGTGCCAGAGTACCGTGCGTTGGAACCCGGCTACTATGGCATATACGTTCTGGACGACACATGTCACGGTACCACATGTTCAGACGTAGCTGTCAAGACGCAATGCATTCAGACATAGCTGTCAAGACACAATGTGTCCAGACGCAGCTGTCAATGCACAACGCATCCAGATGCAGCTGTCAATGCACAACGTGTCCAGATGCAGCTGCTACGGCATATATCTTCTGGACAAGTAGTGTCATGGCAATTGCACTCAGGACGCAGTGCGTATCTTATAGACATAGAGAGTTAAGGCAAATATCCTCCGGTCGATACATGCTACAGCATCTGCTTTCCAGATGACATGTGCCACAGCGTCCACTTTCTGGACGAGGAGTGCATCAGCCAAAAAATGGAAAGTTGAAGTATATTGCTTTTTTTACAGGTGAGATATAAATTTGAACTAATATTTCTCGAAGTTTCAGCTAAAAATAAAGCTTTTTTTTTTTTTAAATCCTTACGGGAGCAAAATATAACTTCTCCTCTTATGGGAGTTAGCGATGCTTACAGGAGCTACAGGAGCTACAGGAGCTCTCTGGGAATTCTCAAATTTTTTGCTGATATGGTAGGGTATTTTTCCTTCCAGATGCAGTGCGTGTCTTACAGGTGTAGAGTATCAAGGCAATTTTCTTCCAGACTGAGCGAGTGAAGGCAAATGTCTAAACGACACTTACAATGGCGCATGACACATAGGTAACAGAGTGGTTATGGTGGTAGCATCCAGATGTGACTGTCAGGGCACAGTACATTGCAGTGAAGACTATCAAACAATTGTGACTCAATCCCATTCTATTAATTACATTTAATGTACATCTATTTACCAAACTTAGCTTCAATCCAGAGCAAGCACACTGCTGTATCACATCCCTTATCTGTAATGCTATTCCTATCGTCAAGAGCATCACTCTGCATGACAGAAACACTGTCAGTTAGCCAGATACGACACAATGCAATGAGAATGACATCAATGAAGAGCATGACAAAGATGAAGCCGGCCACAAAGACAATCATGAAAAAGGCACTGCGAGAAGATCAGCGAATTTCCTGAGATTGTTAGTGGAACTTTCAGAGGGACAGACACAGGAGGAAGTTGTACAATACGACAGGACGAGTATGATGTCGATGAGGATAATGGTGAGGATGATGCCGGTGGCTAAGACAATCACGAATAAGATGTGGCAAGAAGAACAACATGTTTCGTGAGATTGTTAATGCAGCTCTCTAAGTGACAGTGGGAAGTTGTACAATACGATGCGATAAGTACGATATCGATGACGATGCTGGTGGCATAGATTGCATCGGTAGGACGTGATGAGTACAATGTTGATGAGTATGGCAGTGAGGATGATGCTGGCTGCAAGGAAAATCGTAATGTTACACTCTAAAATATTACAGGGTCGGAATTCGGATATGGACAGATACTTGCTAGGCTGCATCAATAGAACTCAGTCTAGAGGTGAGGGATTTGTGTGGTGGTACTGATTACCTACCCCCCTTCATTTTCAGACCAATCAGGATGAGTAGCTTTGGGCTTCAGCCCGTATCCAGGTGAAGCTCGAGTGTGAGCGTATTCTCTACCAAATCTTATACCAAATCTTTTGGGCTGGAAGCAGTTTGGCCAGGTGAAGCAGCCTTGAGGGGAAGCAGGTGAGTGCTCCCCGAGTACTGTGGGGTATGGCCGGTCTGGCATCAGCCAGGCATGCCAATAATCCCTAAATCCTCAGTACGCCGAGTTAGTCATCTGAAGGACTATAATAACCTAAGGAAAGCTTAACTCGGTAGCTGCCATATACGAACCAGAGATAAGAATACCTGCAAGGTACTTGTCTGGCAAGATGCCAGGCAATACACCAGGCCCGCCTCGAATCGAACCACCCACCGAAGTGACTTGAGTAAGCTTTCAGGCAAGATAGTGGGTCCATCTTGATCCAAACGATCCGCTGAAGCACCATAAGTGTGCCATCGAGCGAGCCGTCAGGCAATACGCTGAGTGCACCTCGAATTGAACTAGATGCCGAAGCGACACGAGAGAGATGTTGGGTGATACGCCTGGCCCACCTCGAATCGAACCACCCACCATAGCGACATGAGCAAGGTATTGGACAAGATGTCAGGCCCATCTCGATCCGAACGATCTGCCGAAACACCACGAGTGAGCCGTTGAATGAGCTGTTGGGCAATATGCTGGTCCCACCTCAAATCAAACCATCCACCGAAGCGATACACAGACAAGCCATCAGGCACGCCGCCGGGCCCATCTCGAACCATCTTCCAAAGCGATACATGAACAAGCCATCTGGCAAGCCACCAGACCAGTCTCGAACTGCATACACTGTAGCACAAGCCGCCATGTACACTGTGCCGTCCACTGAGCGATTCGTCAAGCAAGCCATTGCCAGGGAGCCACGTACGATCTGGCACTCATGCCACAGCTAGCGGATACTGCAGATATCAAACCGAATCCCTTAGATTATTTCGCTGTGAATCCCTTAACGGAGGGCAATCTTGGAAGGATGATTATGTGGGGTTGTATTCTTGTATAATAGTTAAATGCTAGCGAAGACTATGCACTCCCCACCTTTTTCATGATTATTGAGAAATCTGACTAGTCTGATATCACTATGACTCCAGCGTTGACCGGGTGTCCCTGTCTTGCACTCTACATCACTGCCATTATACAATTACAACCCCGGTATCACACTATAATCTAAGGCTTCAAGTCATCTTTCTTGAAAATTTCGACCTTTAGGCAATGTCGAATGTCAGCCACATACCCTCTCTGTGGTCGACATACGAGGTAAACGAGTGAACAGGAAGAAGGTTCAGCTGAATGCCAACTGCAAGCAAGGAAGTTTGGGTAGCCAGGGGTTGAGTTGAAGCTCAATAGGACCTGGTAACGCGCATAAAGGGCAAGGAAGAAAAGACCACTTACTGGCCATTACACCGAGCAGATATGGTCAAGCCGAAAGGCTAGGGAGAGAAAGACCACCAGTCAGCCTATGAGCCATAACTGGGAGGTCGGGTCAGGAATGGAGTGTTGGGAGCGGGTTTCAGTAACAGTTGATGACAACTATGACAACCGCATAAACTGTGCAAATCATGCTGCCAACAGCTCCGATAACAGTATCAATCATACTGGATGCAGAGTACCAAACACGCAGAAAAGCATGCTGAAGAGGCAAATTACGACAGCTGCTAGGCAGGCAAAAGCCAAGAATTTTTCGTTTTTAGGCTGGATATTCAGAAGAACAACACAGGGTTGGAGCCCGTTTGACCAGAAATCCTGTGAATGAGACCTTCAACGAACTTCAAGAGCCACTGAGTACGGAGGCCGATAATGACCAATGTAACATGTTATTGGATTCTGATCCTTGAACGGTGAAAAGTAAAACTCGAAACCCAAAACCTCAAAACCGTAAAACCACCAGTGGTGAGTGATCGCTTGTGGGCCCTGTCACAATCCACAGCCATCAACATAAAACAAATTAAGTTTTTTAATGTTGCTCATAGATGATAGATAACACCTTAGAGAATCACCTCCTTTTGTCTGATTCTCGGATGGAGCATTGGTTGTTAAGGTATTCACAAAACAGTGGTGGTAGTGGTTGTGTTGGCTGGTTTAGTGTCAACTCAATAGCAGCGCCTCACCAAACACTGAATTCTGATGGCACGGCATAGTAGCACACTCAAACATCATTTCCACAGTGAACTTTGTATGACGGAAAAGTTTCTTCTCGATGTAGTAATTGATGGTGTTGTGATCCGGTGGCAATTGGTTGGAAACTCATGGAGCGGAGTTCCACTTCCACCAAAACAGCGACTTCTCCTGCCAACAGCCCACTGATGTACAGTGAACACAATCCTTATCTCGCGACACACTCATTGCAACAGACTTCCTTCACACTGAGCAACCAGAACCTTCCTTGCGCCACCTAAGGCGTGCCAATCGAGGATCCAGCCAGGTGAAGACATGGGTACCAAAGCCTGCACCACCGTAGGTCCAATTTGGAAGGCCGTAGCCCGTACCTGCACCAACTGTTTTTCAGCCCCCTGCCCCAACCACAACCACATAATTTAAAAATTGTTGCAATATTAGGAACACTAGATAACTATCTTGATTTTCAATTTCTAAAGTCAGATTAAAAAAAAGGGGGTTTTTCGTTGTGTGGCGAGCAGCACTGTGGGCTGAGTCATTTTCACCTCAGTTTTCATGCTAAGCCAGTGGACTAAAATTCCGGGACAATGGGAAGCACTGCAAATAATTAAATCTAGAGACACTTTATTGGCCAGAGGGCAGCCAGAAGAGGCTGGTGTTCTCTAATTGCTATTTAGCGAGTCTGGTAATTTTATCTATTGGCTTCATTCACTCAATTTCTTGAATCAAGCAATTTTGTTTATTGACTTAAGTCAATAGAAGAGATGGCTCGAGTCAATAAAATAGAATGACTGGAGTCAATGAAAGGGATTGACGCGAATCAATGAAATAAAATGACTTGTCAATAAAATGAAATGACTCAAGTCATAAAATGAAATGACTCGAGCTGTCTTAAAATAAGATGACCCAAGTCGATAGAAAAGATAATGTGAGTCAATGAAAGGTAATGAATTGAGTCAATAAAAGGGAATGACTTGAGTCAATAAATGGGAATGACTTGAGTCAATAAAAGGGAATGACTCCAGTCAATAAAATATGACTTGAGTCAATGGGAAAGTTGACTCAAGTCAATGAAATGGAATGACTTGAGTCAATAAAATAAGATTTTTTGAGTCAATAAAAAGGAATAACTTGAGTCAATAAAATAAGATGACTCACGTCAATGCAAAAGATGATTCAAGTCAATAAAATAAGATGTTTTGAGTCAATAAAATGGAATGACTGGACTCAATAAAATAAGATCACTTGAGTCAATAGAAAAGATGACTCTAGTCAACAAAAGGGAATAACACAAGTCAATAAAAGTAAATGACTCGAATCAATAAAAGGGAATGACTCGAGTCAATAAAATAGAATGACTTGATTGGTGACGTGGAAGTGTAGTGGTCACATATCTCTCCAAGTTGTAGCCAGGCCAGGGTGGAGGGCAAAGGGGAGCTTGCAATGTGCCGCCACCGCGCAGACTGCAGACAGGAGAACCGGGCAAAATGACGCCGCCATGATCTATATAGGTCGAATGCGAGTATGATTAAACCAAAAAAAAACCTCCAAGTTGTAACCACATGGTGCCAGTAGCATTGAACTTGCCAAAACACTGAATCAATCGGTGGTCAGTGGAACGGACTTATATCTGTCAGAGCAATAGACCCCTCCAGCAGCCAACGGACCGGACGCCAGTGGGGCCAAGTAGTTTGGCTATGCAGACCAGTTGGGAAGGTGACCCATGCCCTTACCAGGTGTTACACCCTAAATACTACAGGGTCAGAATTCGGATACGGACCAGGCAGGAAGGTATCGGAAACTCGTCACACGGTCTTAGGATGGCATCCTGAGACCGGGCAACCGACACTGTCGGGGCTCGGCTCGGGTCAACCGACTCTGCGGCACCAGGAGGTCCCTGGGCCAAGTATCAGCTCAGACCGGAAAAGCGCAAGTGCTGCCGCGGAGGAAGACAACCTTGGTAGTCATCATAAGAAGGACAAGCAATCGGAAGGAAACAGGAACGCAAGGAGTTGCGAGTCTAGATCGCAGAATAGGAGCGGGGTTGTTTCCAGAGGCATGGCCCAGAGTAACAACACCACGAGTCGGGAATCGCTGTATTGTTGCAGAGGGCTTGGAGGCTTGAGGCGATACAGCTGCACCCCGTAGTCGGGAGACATGAGGGATCATGCTACCACTCGCATCCTTGTCACTGACACCCGATTATGGCGATGAACTCTGGGCTCTGCCATCGCTCGACAGCGTGAGCGTATCCCCCCTTATCCGAGATGCTTACAACGATTATGAGGCAGGGCACACGCCCCACTAGGGTGAGGACGTCGAGTTGAACGAATACTGGAGCGGAGGCTTGTCCGCAAGCCGATCCTGTAGCGCTGGGCAGCCCCTGGACCAAGTACCAGCTCGTGATTCGGGAAAGGGCAAACGCCGCTACCGGACTGCACCTCAGGAACAGTTCAAGAGTCTGTTGGAAGCGATATGGGGTGGAGCTATGCCTTGGTGCCCGTTGCGGCCGAGAAGGATTAGCTGGTACGGTTGAGGACTCGTTGCTGCCGGCTCGGGTCGAGTAACGAAATCAACCCCGCATGCAACCCAATCGTATTACCCAATCACGACGAGAGGACTTATGGAGAGGCACCTGCTCTGGCCACTCTCGGGAAGATACGGGAAAAGCACTACTGTCTGACCCAATCGAGAGTTATCCTCTTTACGCTGATGAAATCTAGTGCCAAGGCGAAGAGTTTTCACGTCGCA
>Ga0307516_10009488_pt1 | contig 10841 bp, 10 predicted proteins | sample 19_EM_MG_FD_203310 | JGI IMG/M metagenome (GOLD analysis project Ga0307516, IMG submission 203310) | Populus trichocarpa ectomycorrhiza microbial communities from riparian zone in the Pacific Northwest, United States - 19_EM | ecosystem: Host-associated > Plants > Roots > Unclassified | place...
TCTAAGAGGTGTAGGCTGACTTTATTGTTTGTCTTTCACTTCTTCCACACTTATGTATTGCAAGGCTTCTTTATTAATCTGAAAATGCAACGGTGTGGAAGAATCGTACCCAAGACCATCCCTTAAAATTTTTCTAGAAGTTTTCTTTTTTCTCCAAGCCTTCCTAGTCTTTATAGAAACTTGTTTACCTTTGAGTTGAGTCTTATCGTCATCCTTTGCTAACTTATTGATGTCCTCACAACTATAACCAGCCTTGGCTAAAAGCTTATAAGCATTGGGATCAAAACCATTTGCTCGTTTATTAAGGAGTCCTTCAAGATTTGTAACCATCACTTCAGTCTGATGAACAAACCCTTTTAATAAAGGTTTTAAGACATTGTTTAATATGAGATTAGTTGCTAACAAGGTCAAGTTTTCAAGCCCCTTATTGATCTTCTCTTCATCCTCAGTAAATGAAGATTGACCCTATTTTCTTGTTGATACTGGGATATATCAGAGTACCATGACTTTACGTGATATCTTATTGTTAATAAAGTTTTTTACCACCTTTTCTTTTCCTTTATTCTTTATTGGACGAGTCACTCTTTCATTTGCATATGACTTATGCCCTTTTGAGTTTTTAGAGTCAACTTTTCCCTCTTTTGGATGGTAAGGTGGGGATCGTAGTTCTTTCATCATAATTGATTTAAAATAGAACTTTGCATCAGCAAAGTGAGCTTCAATTATGGTAAAGGGGTCCTTATTCGCCACTATCTTTCTCACTTGTCCATCTTGACAATACTTAAAACATTGGTGGGGGCGTTGAGGAGACATATCATTTTCATGTATCTATGGCCATCCAAGTAGAATGTTGTAAATAATTTTAGCGTCTATGACATGGAAAAGTGCATTGGATTCCATATCTTCCTTGTGTATTGCAAGTCTTATCTTTCCTATGGCATTTTCCATTCTTGATTAATACCTTAAATCATCAGATGACTAGGGAAGAGTTCATCCATAGGAATCCCAAGCTCTTTCATAGTTTTAAGAGGCAATATATTGATAGTCGAACCATCATCCACCAAGATACGATTCACCATCTTTTCATCAACATATCCTTTAATGAAAAGAGGCTGATTATGAAGTTTTAATCCAAGTAATAGGTATTCATCGTTGAAGGATATCTTTGTGGTGCATACACCATGAGACAAATTTAAAGAGTCATCATTACTTTCCTTCATGACAGGTTCAGTAGGAGTTTTCTCTTCATTAACATGATAGTAAGCAACAAGTATATTGTCCATCCTTCTCATCTCTATTGGCATGTACTCAATCAGTGTAACGAGCTTTCTTAAGTTTTGAGCTAGAAAGACCTCTTTTCCAATTAATATGGATTTTTGTTGAATCTTTTGATGTATTGGCTCATCAATTAGCTTCCTCACCATCAAGATTCCTAAGAGTTGGCTTTGTCATCTGTATGTGTTTCTTCCTTCCTCTTCTACGTGTGACTAAAGTCCATCCTTCGTCATCATAATTTTCAGATGAATCAAGTTTCAAGTTGCCAACTTTAGGTGCAAGGGTTATACATGAAGTTTAACTTAAGGATACAGTGAAGCTCGTAAGTAAAATGGCGTCAAGTTCTATAGGTTCAAAGAAGCCAAAACTTATTGTAGGGAGTGACTAGTGTGGGCCTAAATTGACAATGGTTATGATATTAGAGGCTTTTATTTCATCATGAAAAATGATATTTCCATTGTCATGTAGCCTCATGATCTTGCTTTCAGCACAAAACACTTCTATACGGGATGGTTGATCAAGCGATGATGTTTGCAATAGTTCGGATTGTCCACTTGGTTTGCTTCTACAAAATGCTTCATAATTGGTAACTCGATGAGATTTGCCTCAAGCAGATCATCTAACATTCTAGATATGTCTGAGTTGGGAATGAATACACTTTTTCTTATCGCTCTTCGGGGATGACTTCTTTCTATCACCTTTTTGAAAAGTAGTTCATGTTGCACAATCATTCCTTTAGAGTGCTCTTTCTGAAATCTATGACCTTCAGGCTTATTTCTCTTGGGCTCTTGCATAAGTAATAATGAGCTTTCAACCGCCACAATGCTAAGTTTCATATCGTGTGATCGAGTAGCTAATTCTTCAAAAGACTTTGGTTTGATGCCTTATAAAATATAGCATAGTCCCTAATGCATCCCTTGAATACACATGTCGAATGCATAAATTTTGATGAGCCAATCTCTACAGTTTATGTTAAGGTTTCTCCATCGATGAATGTAGTCGATGACAAGCTCTTCTTTCCACTGACGTGCATTGGTGAGTTCAATCATGTTAACCACACAACTAAAGCTGTAAAAGCATTTAAGAAACTCGCATTTCAATTGCTCCCAAGTTTCGATTGAGCCAAACTCCAAGTCAGTATACTAGTCGAAGGCATTATCTTTCAAGAAGCAAACAAACTATTTTACCATGAGATCACCATCAATTCCGGCATTGTTGCAAGTCTCCACAAAGTGAGTTATATATTGACTAGGATTCCTTTTGCCATCGAATTGCTGAAACTTTGGTGGTTGATAGCTTAAAGGCATCCTTAGCAGGTTGATTCTTTGGGTGTACGATTTTGCATAAGAATACAAGGGTTGAACTGAGCTTTCTACTTGATCCGTGATGGCTTCTTTGATAAGTTCTTTTAGTTGATTCATGGTAAAGATATCATCAGTAATACCACGTAAAAGAAGTTTAAGTTTTATAGAATGTAAGCAGGCTTGGTAGAGCCTCCAAATTGAGTTGGGAGGGGGGGAATTATTGGGTTTGATCCCTTATTTTTTAGGTCATAACCCATATAAACTAAGAAAAATAGTAGACAAAGGCTTAAAGACTTTTAGGTCATATAAATGAATAGGTACAAAAAAAAAAAACAAATTTTTGCTTATTTTTAAGTTGGTGGCCGACATATATAAAGAGAAAACGAGAGATAAAGGTAGCTTGAACAGTCTTTATTCAAACTTCGATAAGTAGTTGATTTACCATTGGAGTTTTGACAATAAGTTCAAGACATATAATTCTTCATTTTTAATTTGGTTTGTTCTTCACATAAGCATTTCTGTTATTTGTGAGATTCTTTTTAATTTTTTCTCTTTAATATTAATGTATCCCAAAAAATGTTGTTTTTAATTATTTATGTTGCATCCCTTAGTTTTAACTAAAAATAACACTTGTACATCTATTATTATTATTATTAGTTATTATTATTATTATTATTGATAGTAAAAGTTTTTAGATAAACTATAATACGGAAGATTTTTCCCATATTAGGGTTTTTTTATATAAAAATCTTAGTATATTAATTTATTCTGATTGTTTACTTAGTTTAGTTTGTTGATTGGTTAACTATGTATTAATTGCATAAAAAAGGGAAAGAATTGGTTGTCTTTTCCCAACACCTTCGAAGACGTGTCATATACATACCAGTATTTCGCTACTACATTCTCGTATCAGAGGCAAAGCCCATACTTTAAAGTAAAATAAATAAGAAGTGAGATTTCATTGAGAGAAACTGTAAAAACCTGAATGCTACTGCTAATGAATGGTAATATGTAAACGCGGTCGTATGGCAGGTGAGACTGGAGATCCTTCACTGCTCTGGGAGTCTCCCCGCCACGGATCCTGAACTTGAGCAGCATACTGCAAGTTCCATAGTATATCCTCAACGGAGGGTCTATCTGCAGGGTTCTTAAGCAGACAACTGACGCAGATCTCCATCATTGTCTTTAGGGATTGATCTGAGCATGACCTTCGCACAACTGGATCAACTATGCTACTTCGAGCAGTATCATCACTTGTAATGCTTGCTTGCAACTGCACAAGTTTTACGCAGAAATATTTAACTGTAAGACAATCCTGAAACTAGGAAGAGGGCATCAACTGAAATACGTTTTTCTGCAGATTAAAATACATAAATCAAAGAGAAATATCTGTCACCTGATCTTTTAGAACTCTCACTTCATTCTTAGATGTCAATGATCTCCCCACAATGATTTCAAGCAATATTAATCCAAAGTCATAAACATCAACCTTCTGGTCTTGATTTATCCTGTTCAATAACAACATTCAAAGAAAAAAATCATCATGGGACTGATGACTAAGTGTTTAGCTTTCTGATATACCAGTTTCAATAGACTTATGAAACTTTACATCCATTGTAAATGCCGCTGTGTTTTATCTATATTGACTCCCGAATTATGCGACAAAATAATAAACTCAAACTATTTTATCAGTTTGAACCAGCCTAACCCTCAAAACATATCAGCAGTCAGAACTAACCTTGCACTGGTGCTAAGATCTTTGGATGCACCAGATGATGTTCCATGGACAACCTGCAACAATGAATTTGTTAGGTATCAGCTTCTAAGTGCAGCTTAATGGAAAAGAAAAAACAGCCTTCATGACGGGGAAAGAAAATACCATTCCCTTGTTTTCTGCTAATAAGGGTAGGTTATAACTGCTAATTTTTGCAATAAGGTTTTGATCCAATAAAACATCTGTTATTTTCAGATTATTTGAATATACTCCAGGCACAATCCCTGTATGCAAAAATTGGATGCCCTTTGCTACACCTATTGCAGCAGCTATACGGTGTGTCCATTGAAGTTTTTGCCAGGCATGTCCTCCTGAGATTAAAAAAAGAAATGTCTGTCATCAAATCCAACAGAGACAGAGTAGTATACACTTACTAAAATGCAGGATGCAGGAAACAAAATAACACCCAGTTGGAACTATGCTGTGAAAGATTTGTGAGTTGCTCGCAGTAACAATCGAGAGGTTGATCAAAAGTTAACTCTCATCAAAAGCATGCTAAGCAATCACAGCACTGCCAGTATGTTCTCCATCCTGACAAAGTAATTGAGAAAATTTATGGATTACCACTCACCAGAGATCCAGCTTCTTAGCGTGCCATTTGGTACATATTCAAAAACTAGAAATATTCTGCTGACACTTGAATCATCCAAGTAACACTCAAAGCAGTGTCCAAGAGCACTGACCAAATGCCGATGTCTTAGTTTCGAGATCAGCTCTATATGGTGCATAAAGTTTTGGGTACTATGACTTCTTTTCATTTTTAAGCATCTGATAGCAACAAAGGAACCATCCTTAAGCCGCCCCCTATACATCTGAAACCACAAAACGAACAGCAAGGAATATCAGGAAATCTATTCATGGTTAATAAACAGCACACATGCTAGGGAGGGGGTTTTCTGCCATTCAGTTTACTGAAAGGTTCCTAATGTCAAGCCAATCATAAGAGCACGAGAAACAACTTGTTATAGATAAAACAGACCATCTTTCCGAACAAGCAAGGGATTCATTTTCAGAAACAATTTGCGAATTGTGATTGCTCAGTTGATCAAGGAAATTCCGTTGGCATGAACTTGAAAGAATTTTGCTGACCCAGAATACTTGAAGAATTTAAAAAAGCTCATGCTCGGAGGAAATTATGAGAGTATCACAGACTAATTCAACTGAATGAAATACAAAGAATATGTTACAACGGATTTGCATTACCTGCCCTTGAGAACCTTCACCCATGAAAGCAGATGTGTCAAAATTGTTTGTGGCTTCCTCTACCTCTTCTAGTGAAAAAGTACGATACGGTGGAAGGCCGAGTGCTCCCAGCTTCATTGTTTGAGAAATATACCCTTCATTTTTTGCCAAAAACAAAAAAGAAAAAGGAACTGTAAGATTCTCTGCTCTTCTTATTAGGTAAATTATTACGTATTCCTTCTATGTTTTATAACGTGCTAGAACCTCACCAACTTGTCTTTTCTTTCAAGAACACTTTTAGATGGGCTGCCTGAAAATATGTCAGCAAAATGTATGTAAAGTCCTTTCTTATGAGAATGAATTTGGAGCTATAAACCACATTCTCAAACAATTGAAGTGATGATTAAGGCATTCTTTATATATATATATATAAGAAGAAGAAGAAGAAGAAGAAGAAGATTCTCATCATCTAAATTTCATACATTTGGCAAGGGATTCACTTGAATACACTTATTTGGGGATAGAAAAGGGATATCTTAAATGGAGACTAGTTGAGCACTCATCATTCCATCTCAGTTATACTTCACATTTCCTTATTACTGACAGAATTCTTAGATTTCGCTACTATGCATGCATGACTTTATAAAACAATGCAAATCTTTAGCCGCATATAGTAGACAAAGAGCATAAGCACAGGCAGAGATGAAACCTTACTTGCATCTGGGAGCAAATTTGAAGGGTACCCTGTTGACGCGTTCTCTGCAATTAGTCTAGTATTTGGTCTCTTGATTGTCTTCCTTGATTTCACCTTTCTGACGGCCAAGTAAATTAAACCAACAAGGGCAATTCCTCCAACAATCCCTCCAATGACACCGAATGCAATAGTTTCTTTAGAAGCTTTCCTTTTCTTTCTCTGGGGCAAAATCCCAACAGCTAATGCTTCATTACGACAGAGGGAAATAGGATGTTGGTTTTCATCACCGGTTGCCAGACAGTTCGCGGCATACAAGACCTTTCTCTTGGAGTCTTGCAGAAGACAATTTGGCAGTTGTCCAGTCATAAGATTTGAGGACAGATCCACAAACTCAAGGTCAGCACTGCAAGACTGGTTTTCGAAAAGCATCCCTGTGAACTTGTTGTCTGCAACATTCAAGTAAGTTACTGAAGGCAATGACAATAATGATTGTGGAAATGGTCCCACAAATTTATTACTTGAGAGATCTAGCCGTTGAAGCTGATAATAGGAGGTCACTTCAGCAGGAAGGCCATCCCTGAACTTGTTCTTGCTCAACACAAGAGAAATTAACTTGTTTCCAAGCAGAGGAAACTGCGGTCCAAGAGCATTATCTTCCAAATCAAGCACTTGAAGGTTTGTCAAACTGCTAAGATCAGGTACTTCTCCTCTGAAGTAGTTATGCGAAAGCACTAGAACTCTAAGATTATCCAAATTACTCAATGAATCTGGCAATGAACCATTGAGCATATTCTTCTTGAGACTCAAGACAGACAAAACTGGAAGTGAACCGATCCAATTTGGCACCTCATCAGCAAACATATTATCGTCAAGAACCAGTGATTGGAGGGCAGCGAGTGATGAAATTTCTTGAGGAACAGCATCGTATAGGAAATTTGAACTCACATTAAGTATTTCCAATGAAGACAGACGTGCAATTTTACCAGGCAAGGGACCCCATAAACCAAGAGAAACCAATGTCAACACTTTCAAGTTTGGCAGACCAACAAGCGTTGTGACAAAGGAATCAATTGAAAAGTTTCTAGGCAAAAGAGGAGTTCCCTTGTTGCCAATAATATGCAGCTGTGTTATGCTGTTCTCATAGCATACCACAGTTACAGAAGCATTTGGTTCAGTATTGCAGAAGTCAGTGGTGCTATTCCAACTGCTTAAAGCAGATGGATAGTTCAAAAGCCGCTGAATTCTTAAAAGGGTTTCACCCTGGGAGGATTGTAATTGCTCTGAACCACTAATTAAAAGCACAAGGACAACGCAAAGTAGGATTGCAGAACATTGGAATGCCTTAGCCATTTGTTGTGTATAAAGAATCAACACAAGGAGCAATGCATAGAAGATGTTGAAGAGCTCTCAAGAACTAGGAAATGAGCATCAGCTGCAAGTTTGCAATTAAAAACAGCAGGTTGGTATTGAGTGTTGTGCTATGAGCTAAAAAATCTTAGAGCTCCAACTATTGATGCAAGGCCAAAATAAAACAAATGCAACCCACTATTTATAGCAGATCATAGAAAATATAAAAGACAACAATTATCCTTTCACTGTAAACAATTTATAGATAGTTACTCTTTTCTTAGACAACAACAACAAATGTTTGAGAAGTTTGTTTAGTTTCACAGCAATGAAACATCTAATCAACAATGCATGTTCAAATTTCAATGGAGAAGCTTACCTCACAGAGTGGATATTCAAACCAGTTTCACTTCTGGGATCATACTGGAAGTGAAGAAGCCTTTAAAATGATCTGGAAACGAAACTACTGCCCATTCCATCCCTCTAAAAATCTTCAAGAATACAAGACAAGTAGAATCAAATCCAAACCCTCAAGTTTTTCTTGAGCCCTGTAGCAAAAAATAAAAAAGCAGACTAATGGATGGTTATGACTTCATAGTGAAGATAAGAAACCCTCTCAACAAGCTACAAAGGAATCTCCAAAATCAGGACAAAAATTAATCCTCAAAAATTCCTCAAAGCCAGTTCAGACTACGCACATTTATTTGCATTTCACACCTGGCAACATCCAATAGCCCAACTAACAACCTCCTTCCTAATCCTCAAAAAGAAGGAAATTTAAGAAGACTCAAGTGTTCATCACACTCTGTAAGACCACCCACAGGCCACTTCAACAAAAACTCAAAAAAGCTCTGCTACCATACACTCGTAGACATGTCAACGAGGGTCCTCTAAATCCTACTGACACACTCCTTCTTTCTACATGCAAAGACAGGCAATTTAATGACAGGGGTTCAGAGAAAACTTGGAAGAACCATAACATACCTGCAAATTAATGCCACAGCTTTTCTCTCTCTCTTTTACTCTCAGGATTAAAAGAACACCAACAGCATTTCTTTTGAGTTTATTATTTTGCAGTTATTTATTTCATGTGCTTTCTTTCGGAAGTCTAAAGAGATGGCCATGAAAAAGATAAAGGCAAAGATTCTTGTTGCAGAAGCAGAAGAGAAACCTTTATTCCTTGCATGCAACCATTCAGCTGTGATTTAAATTTTTTTATTTTTTTCCAAACATTTTCTGTCATATTATTCTTTGCAAAAAAAAAAAAAAAAAAAAGACAGACTGGAATGTAAGCTTTCACTTTCTGGGTCAGGCAAAGTTCTGGCTCTCTATGGTCCTGTCACCTTGTATTGAGGACCCACTATGGCTACATGAGACTGTAGCTTTTGGATCCTTGCTTGCTATTTCTCTGCAACTAACAGTAAAAGCATTTCATATTTTCATTTTAAATTTATGATGCTTGTCAATTACTATCAAAGGAGCAGGAGCAAGCAATGCTCCATCGCTTTCTGCAGCTCACTCCAACCACTTGTTCTCTTCTTTTTTAATTTCCCTTTGTATTATTCTTTTAATATATTTAATCTCACATGCATCATATCCTTATTAATCAATTTTCTGCCATGGTTATGATCTTGAAATGATGCAGCATAGCTAATATGTTTTATATAAAAGCTGAGAAAGGACACTGCAACTTGGTATTATCCTTGAAATAACTGTAGCTGCATCTTAACAACCTTTGATTTTACTCTTGGATTTCTTCTCATAGACAGTTTATACCTTTTTTCTTATACAGGAATGTACTAAGATATGCATTGATTATAGATTTGACTTGATATAGTCCTTTTTTTTTTTTTTTTTTTAATTTTCTGAACATTGTAAGCTTTTGCTAGAGGATGAAGAGAGAGAGTTTGAACTCTTTGATTGCTGCCTCAAGCCGGCAAGCATTATTTAGAATCAGAGCGCACTATGAAGCTATTAAAACAAATATAAAATTCCAGAAAATGGAAAATGGTCTGCATTGTCAGGGAAGGGAAGGTCAGAGAGATACAGAAACTCGTGGAAACTCCAGCTACTCCCCACATGCTGGGGATCCAATCTTCAAAGCTAGAATTGAAACCTTGAATACCATAATGAATGAAATATCCTTTCCATGCCTTACAGGGGTAATAGTTGTTTTTTTAAATATTTTTATTTATAATAATATTTTTTTAAATATTTTTAAACTTAACAAATTAAAATATTAAAAAATAATTTTAGGTAAAACAAATTTATTTTTTTTGTCAAACAGTGTTTCCCATGTGCTACCTAAGTATGAATGGATTTAATAATTGTACCTTCCTCAATAATTGAAATTTCTCAAACTAATTGACTGAATGGTAAGAGATTCAGCAATAAACTTTGAAATAATTTATATATATATAATGTCTTACTGGGGCATTTTATATATCTATATAATATGATATTTTGACAATTATTGCAAGTGATGGTCTTTGATGCTAGTGGATGGAAGGACTAAATGGCATAGAAACAATAAGTTGAGGGATGACTTTGTGATTAAAAAAAATTAAAAAGACTAATTAAACTAAAATAAAAAATGAAAGTAGGGTGACGAAATGCACACTACCAATGCTCTTTATAAACAAGTGAAGGTCCCTAATAACATGCTTATTACAATCGCTATAGTAAGTTACGATGTGTCGGTGAAAACGCAAGAAAGTGGCACTAACAGTCACCGGAAACTCAAGAATAAATTTTTTTGAATTTTGTTTATTTGAAAGTGTGGTTGTGGTTGCATTTTAAAGTGGTTTTTACTTGGAAATATATCAAAATAATTTTTTTTATTTTTTAAAAATTATTTTTGATATCAGCGCATTAAAATGATCTAAAAACACTAAAAAAATATTAATTTGAAGCAAAAAAATAAAACAATTTTAATTTTTTTTCAAAAGCACTTTTGAAACGAAAAAACAATTTGAGAACTTTTAGAGATTTAATTGTTTCCACCATTACAAAAAATTATTCACTAGAAAATATTTTTTCAGTCAGAAATATTTAGATTGATTTCAGGAAAGTATTTTTTTTATTTTGAATGGAATATGATTTCTAGAACCTGGAGATAATTAAAAATTATCATGATATTTGTTCAGTATATCAAATTTGATTTTTAATTTTTTGATTGCTATATATTTTGTTTTAAATCTTTTTTATTTTATTTTTAAATTTCATCATCTTTCAACTATTTTATCTGATAGATTTGATCCTTATT
>Ga0307516_10009489_pt1 | contig 10841 bp, 3 predicted proteins | sample 19_EM_MG_FD_203310 | JGI IMG/M metagenome (GOLD analysis project Ga0307516, IMG submission 203310) | Populus trichocarpa ectomycorrhiza microbial communities from riparian zone in the Pacific Northwest, United States - 19_EM | ecosystem: Host-associated > Plants > Roots > Unclassified | place...
ATAGCCACAAATCATAATCAATAGATTTAAGATAGATAATCATTCTAATTTTTCAATATGTATAATCATTACCATAAAAACAAATATGGTCTAGATATAGATGATCTTTCATTTTGGAAATTATAACTAGTGGTTTCCATTATACTCAAAGTCTAAGTAAACTTTATAAATAAAAATTAAGCTTTGATACTAATTATTGTTCAAGAATTATAGCAACTATAACACCTAAGAGGAGGGTGAATAAGGTATATCACTAATATTTACAAATAATATATATTACTTCAAATAAACATAATAACCAACAATATAATTGAAGTGTTTAAAGTAAAGAGATAAGGGAGATAATTTGCAAACTTGTTTTTTCATGATTTGACAAGTTTACATCTACATCTTAAGTACCAAACTGTACTTGAATATTGTATTCCTTCACTAGACCAAGTTAAAGAGTACAATAGCCACATGATGAATCAACACTAAGATTTTTTCACTTGATGAATCCACACCAAGATCTTTCACCACTTGAAGATATTTCATTTTCAAGTATAAGTTCACAATTACTAATAGTTAAGTTCACAATATCAATTATGGAAAAAGGTAAAATGGTATAAAAGACTTTAAATTAATTGCAAAATGACCCTTAAAAATCTGAAAAATAATTAAAATTGAACTATTTGGCAAAACATAAAAAAACAGAAAATAAATGTTGTGAAAAATAGGTTTGGTGTGTTTGCCAAACATGATCTTAACTACAAAACACATGCTTAATTTTTTTTAAGAATATATTTGCCAAACACATCTTAAAAACCCAAATTGTTTTTTTTTTTCTATGACATATTTCGCTTTACCTAACAAGCCTTAGGCCTTAAAAGGCTAAACTCATTTGCCCAAAACCAACACAGACCTTGTCCAAGTAAATCATCTAGGCTTAAGGAAATGAACACGAGCCTTGTCAAGAAAAGCATATATGCAACCCACATTTTAAAAACTAATGGCTTTGAAAGTTTGACCCACAAACAAAACTAAATGCTACATCATTGTTTTTGAAAGATCAAAATGAAGAATCAAAGAACTTGCCTCTAACATATAACCTAGACCTGATATTGCCCAAGGAACATATATTTAACAAGTAAAAGCCTGAAAAACAGAAGTCCATGAGCATGAATAATGACATATGAAAGAAAACGCTAATTTGCTTTATTGGACACACTCATACACATGTTATCATGTATTACTCACAATAGCTAGGTCTTTGAGAGCTGGGTTCGTTTGTCTGTCAGTCTCGGTAGTTCAGTCAGAGCGACACCCATGGCATAGCTCAGTTCCTTGATGGATAGATGCTAGTGTCGCTAGATCAGTCTAGTTCGTTCAGTTGACAGTGGAGTAGTTCTGTCATAGCATGGGTAGCTTAATCATTCAGTACAGAGATGAGAACGCTACAAACATTCCTTGAAGATGAAAAAAAGGTCATCGGCTTTTATTTGTATGCTAGGTCAGGACGAAGGGAAATAAACTAGCCTAAAGGTGCTGATCGAATGTGAAGTATGAAGTGATCAAGTGGAAGTAATGCCAGCGATAACCCCTCGACCAGCCACTATATAAATGGGATGGCCCTCAACGGATCAAATCATTCCTTTGGTTAGTCATGCATGACAACCCAACAACATAATGTAAGGTCGTGATTAGTGTTAAACCAACAATGTATATAGGTTAGAAAGGAAACAAAACTTCACAAAAAAATAAAAATAAAAACGGCCACTTTTTAGACTAAAAGCCCCACTAGCATTCGTTTCTCCATCAGGAATGTTGTTACCCATTTTTGGATTCCCACACAAAAAATAAAAAAATTACAAAAATAAAAATAAATAAATAAATAATATATATAATAAAAAATAATATTCAGAAGGAATCCAAAAAATAATAGGAGTGAGAAAAGGATGTTGGAACGCCCATGGCTAGGAATTGGTTGAGGAGGTTCAAAAATACAAGAATTGAAATTTGATAATACATTTTTTACTGATGAAAGCCCTGTTGATAAGAAAAATTCAATTTGAGGAAGAAAAGTCCAAAATCAGATATTTATAGACTCAATTAAATTTTATCTAAGGTTTAATTGAATACATGAAGGGTTTGATTGCAAGAAAAATTGATTTTAAGTCAATTAGGCTTTTATCGGAAGAAATTAAAATTTTTGGGTCCAATTATAATTTTGAAAAGTTGATTTGGTCAAATCAGGGGCTTAATTGCATAATTATTGAAGTTTATGGCCAATTAGGGACTTAATTGAAACAATCCAAAACCAAGGACGAAACCAGAAAACGTACTAAAATCAAGGGATCCAATTACAATTTATCTGGGGGCTTGATTATAAAATTGCAAAAACATCCAAGGACCAAATTGGAAATATTATTTGAATTTGAAAACGGCGTCGTTACCTTGACAACTGTTCACCATCTTCTTCATCCGCGACGGTTTCGACAGTAAATGAACACTATCAATGGAGCCGTTTCAGTTTGGGGGGCATGTTTAACGCCACCGTGATGCATGCCAGCTGTTACCAAGAAACACCCGCGTCCTCTGGCTATAAAAGTCAGAGGAGGAACCGAACCAGGGGGAGAAAATAAGAGAACAAAAGGAGGGGGGAGACGAGACAGGGAGGTGAAGAAGATAAGCATTGTAATATCTCTCTCGTCTCTTTCTCTCTGTCGCTGGAAACGCCACTAGTACCATGAGCTACCAGCAGCACCGCCATAGCCAAAAAAACAAAACAGAAAAAAAAGAGAGCAAAAGAAGGGAAACACGCAAAGAAGAGGAAGAAGAACTGTCGACCGACCAGAATCAGCTCCCAGGCCGCCACTACCAGCACCTCCACGAAGCCGCTGCAAAGAGACAAGAATACTGTTTACAGGGAGAACGAAAAAATAAGGGAAGAAGAAAGCACACCGAAGCAGAGGAAAGAAGAAGGAGGACAATTAGGGTCCACCAGCTACGTCTGCCACCACAACCGGTTGCCGCTACGTCAACGCCACCGTGAGCCACCAGCACCGTGAACTACAGCACCTCCATTCCAAGTAATCCTATTCCCTTTGTTTTATTTTTATGCATATGGCCACGTCTCTCAAAAATAAAAGAAAAAAATCATATTGTATTTTCATATAACAAAAAAAAATTCAAAAATATGTATTAGCATGTATTTTGGCTTTAATAATCAGTTTATTAAAGTCACGAGAACTAAGCCAATATTTCATAAATTCCAAAAAAATTATTTTGTTTTCTTTTAATATTTGGGGTTACGACCATATACGTAAAACGTATTCCGGATATTAAATTCTTTTGTTGACGTTAGAACGGTTAGGTTTTACCCAATAAGATAAGAATCTCTTTACTGAGGAGAACTTTTCTTAAAGAATAGATGGACCAACAATTAGAAAACACGACAAGACATTAGGTTTTATCAGACAATAAAACAATGCAGCCTACCTTAGGTAGGGCGTATTTGGGGTGCTAATACCTTTCTTTACGTAACCAGTCTCTGTACCTGATCTCTGAGACAATTAGGGTTCCTAGTGATCAAAATACTAAGTGGCGACTCCTATTCCTGCTTTCCACATATAAAAGACAAGAATTTCTTGTCTCCCCGTATTTTCCACATAAGATAGAATTTGAGGGTGGATGTTTTTTCACCGCGACGCTGCACACGTGCGACAAGGAAAACATCACTTTTCTATAAAAAAAACCCTACTCATGAAATGTTGTTTTGTAACACAATAACCATACTATATAGTAATAGAACTCTTATTTAGAAAAGTCACACGATATGGTGAGAATAAGATGTTCTCTCTAAACCAAGATTTCAACACCATCTTATAGGAAAACAAAAATTGAGTTTCATTTATGTATCAAAGCATTGCTAGTTAAATGATAGAGAAGTAAGAGGGAACTTCATACCTTTTATAATAGTCATGTCAGGGACCTCTTGCTTATGAATATTGCTTATGTCCTGGCTATTCCCTTGTACTTGGGTGGATGCTACTATTGGTATAGTTTGTAAATGAATAAAGAAAGAAAAGATGTCTATCCCACATTGGAAAGAAACGCTCCTTCCTATGGGCTGAATACTGAACAGTGTCTGGGCTGCAGGATAGATTCTGACTTCTTCGTTGTTGCTAAGATTTGGACTTCCAAACAACAGAATTAAGTCTTGCATTCCTATGAATGTTTTAAGCCTATGTCTTAGCTTTCTAGCCATATAAACCAAATTGAAATCCAAGATTTACAGCTCCAGATATAACCCAATGATTGAACAGTGTTCCAGTTTGGACTGAACCAACATCTTTTTTCTAAGCTTCACCCTCTCTTTGTCTTCTCAATTTCAGTAGTTGAACTAATCAATCAATCCTTTGATTTATGTGATAGGCCTGCTTTTAAGATGAATATTTACCATAAATTAAAGGTATCTTATATTATTAAACTTGTTATTATAAAACATGTTTTCGTTAAGGAGTTATTGATACTTCAAGTGCAAAATGATGATATAAAACCTTGATAACAATGTACTTTTAAGTACTAATCACCGTTGTAGGTAAAGAAGCAGAATGACTAGGAAATATGTTGTTTGATATTAAGTTGTGGCCACAACCTATGTCAGCTATTTCTTTATACTGTGATAGTGAAGCAACTATATCTCGAGCTTATAGTAACATTTCCAATGGTAAGTCAAGACATATAAGCATTCGACATTGATATATTCGAGAGTTGATTACAAATGGTGTAATCACCATTGTCTATGTGAAATCTGTGAATAATTTAGCGGATCCGCTCACAAAAGGACTATCTAGAGACATGATATGAAAAACAACTAATGGAATGGGGTTGAAACCCGTTATTAAATATACTAGTAATAGGAACCCAACTTCGGATCAACAAAAAACTTATCTCTTAGTTTAAAGGGTAATGACAAGCTACTGTTTTATATCTGTTGGACACTAATAATTAATTTGATTCCTTATTCTAATAGTATTCAGTGTGTTTTATTACGTAAAGGAGGATGAGTGTAGGCTCTTAATGGAATTTAAAGTTCGTGTCTAATATAATAGAAAAATGTATAATTCCATCTATATTAATATAAAATTAGTGCCGCTTTTGACAAAAGTTAGGGTTTTCTCTTGTAAATATTCATGAAAAAAAAAGATTTTAGCACATGGCCATAATAGTGTTAAACAATTGTAAACCTATTTAAGAGTTTGGATAGTATTATGTATGCAGTATCTTTTATTCTACAACAAAAGTTTTGATTTGATCCGCGAACACGTAGGATTCAAGTTCTAACACTAATTGAAAGTTTAAATTACAAAATATCTTCTTGTAAACATAATTCTATCAAGTGAAAAAACCTTCATTACAAACTAGTGGGGGATTATTGGTGTAGTTTGTAAATGAATAAAGAAAGAAAAGATGTCTATCCCACATTGGAAAGAAACACTCCCTTCTAAAATTTCTAAGTGTGGGTTTCTATTGTGTAGTAAATTAAACCATGGTGGAAAAACTCACCCATTTGGCTTCCTAATGTTATTATATGGATATTTATAATATCAAAAGATAGCATTTGGAACTTGGAACTTAATATGAACAGTTATACTGTTTCATGAATAATCATACTATTTGATGAACAATCATATTATTTCATCAACAATCATATTGTTTGATGAATAATCATAGTGTTTCATCAACAATCATATTGTTTGATGAACAGTCATACTATTTCATTGTTATATTTCAAGTCTATAAAAGCATGTTACCATACAAAAAAGAAATACAATAAAAATATATATATTATTTTCTTGGTCTTATCTTCTCATTCTTTTAGAGATTTAGAGGGCTTAATTGTATCCTGAAGGTGTTGTCTCCGTGTGGAACAAATAAACACTGTAAAAATAGTGTTTTCACGCCTCTAAGCCAATTCTATATTGGTTTTCATCCTAAATATTCCTAACAGCTACACTGCTGCTAGGACTATTAGAAACCCAAAAAATAATGTTGAAATCTGAATGAAAACACCAAGGTTACTGCTGTAAATTTGGTTTCGACTTTTCCTGCCTAAGCTGAAACTGTCTTCCTAACTAGAGTTGTTGAACACATGGTGAGGTTAACCCATCATTGAGGTGGAGGTTGATGTCAACTGAAGTGGAAAGGCTAAGGCTTTAGGGCACTATAAAAGATAAGGTTTTGGTCTTCTTAAGAGGTTAAGAGATTTTCTTTTTCTTTTTCACTCTCTTGTTGTCTTTGTCTGGTATTGGGGTGTTTATAGAAGGTTGAGAAGATGTGTTTGGGTGGTTGAGAGGTGGTCTTTGAGTGGTGGCGGTTTTATGTTTGAGGTATGAAAGCTTTGGAGGTTGGAAGGATGGAAGAAGGCGAGTGCTTTGGAAAAGCTTGGTGCTTGCAATAGTTACAGTGGTATTGGTTCCTCCCTCTTTACTACATGCATGTTGCTAGGGTTAGGGTTTTGTAGGAGAAATAGAGAGATAGTAGGGTTTGTGAGCTGGTGGAATTCGACCTTGATATTAAAAAAGAAAGTATGGACATTGATTTCAACTAAAAAAGAAAGCTTGTCTTATTCTGCAGCTAGCAAGACAACAACATTTAATGTTTTTTTTGGGTGTTTTTTTAGCAGAAATAGCTGGTTGGGTATGTGTTTTGTTGTCTAATAAGAGAGACTTTAGGATGAAGGAAAATAAATATGATGGTTGGATGTTGTAGAGAATGATCTAATCGTTGAAATGGTGAATTTTTGGTGTGGTATGATGGCTAGATGAGGGTGAAATAGGTCTTGAAAAGTGGCAACCTAACCATTCTTTTTTAGATGTTTTTAGGAAAAAGATGAACATTGTCCGGACAACAAGTCATCTAGCCTTAATAAATATACTTTTTGCATGAGAATAAAACAAAATGATATCGTTTTGAACCAAAACAAACATTTTGGTTAAAACACAATGTTTCATTTAAATGGAGTGATGTCATTTTGGTAACTTTATGTAAACCTTTGGATAAATTAAGAATAAAAAAAAAATTATGGTGTAATGAAATGAAAGAAGAAAAATATTCAAGATGATAAAAGAGAAAAGGTTTATGGCAAAAAAGTCCATTTTTCCAGTAGCAAAAATTTAATAAACCAGTGTAACTGTTTCTCAAAACGATCAAATTGTTTTCACTACCGCCCCCTAAAATTTGATGGGGTGCTGTCAAGAGAAAATAAAAGCATTTTTGTTTTTTCTTCCTTCCATTTACCTTGAAGGGCTAAAGAGTGAGGTTTAGGAGTGTAAATAGAGTGTTTTGAGTGAGAAGAACACATCCATACTAGAAATTAAGAAAGATCAAATAGAGAAAAGATTGAATTAAAGAGAGAAAGTTAAAGAAAAAAAGGAAAAAAGAGAAGCTTTGGGAAAATTTTAACGACTCGACTTTTGAATTATGTTTTGTAACACCATGTATGGTGCTTGGAACCCCTTTGTATCAATTAGAACAAGAGTTTAATGATTTTGAGAAAAAATTATCAAAATTAAATTAGGATTCTTGTGATGAAATTGAGGGAAAAGTGGATTTCCTATAACTTAGGTTTCTTGAATCCTTGTAGGTTATTGTAGGAGTGAAATCATGTTGAAATAACAAAGAAATTTGGATAGGTAGTGAAGCCTAAGGGTCGGCTATAGAAAGAAAAAAATAAGGGTTTGATGTGTTTATATTATTCCGGTAAATTGTGATAATTAAGTATATGGATAATGTTTTTGATGAGTGGTTCTATTGTTATATGATAAAAAAGAATTTTTGATGTTTTAGGAATTTAATGCCTTTGAGAAATTGTTGAACTTAAAGTGAGTTTTAGTTATATCTATACTTATAGTTGTGTTTGTAATTGAAGCAGGATGAAATAGAATTCATGTTCATTTTGATAAATAATTTTATGGTAATAAGAATTGTATCAAATAAATTGAAAAAGAAAAATATATTTAGTTGTTGATGAATAAATGAGTGGGTTTATAAAAGATGTTACGATGAATAAAGAGTGTTTTTAGATGTGACGATAATAATTCATTGAAAAACCTATCAATGTATGGAAGTCTGTTGGGGTGATTCAGCAAGCTAGTGGAGCTGATAATAGTCAAACTGCAGGAAGGTACTCTGTACCTTATGGTAATTCTCTTTATAATTTTTTCACAAATTTTTACTTGTGAATTAGTTATTCCATGAAAATACAAATAGTGATATTAATACTACATATGGAAACAAATGATACGTAAGATGGGAGAATTGATTGGCAATAATGATGGGTTGATCTAATTGATTGGTATTCGTTAAGGAATACTGGATTATTGGCTTTTGAATTGAAATGCTAGATTGATTGGCAATCATGATGGATTGACTGGACTTATTTGTATTCATTAAGGAATATCAGGTTATTGGCTTCCAAATGGGAAGGCCAAATTGATTGTCAACCAAGATTGGTTAACTGAATTGATTAGTATTCATTAAGAAATACTTGACTATTGTCTTTCAAATAAGAATGTCGGATTGATTGGCAGACAAGATGGGTTGACCGGGTTGATTGGTATTCGTTAAGGAATACCAGATTATTAGCTTCTGAATGAGAATATCATATTGATTGGCAATCAAGATGAGTTTACCGAATTGATTGATATTCATTAAGGAATACTGGATTATTGATTTTTAAATGGGAATGTCGGATTGATTGACAACCAAGATAGGTTGACTGGATTGATTGGTATTCGTTAAAAAATACTAGACTAGTGGCTTCAGAACAAAAATGTCGGATTGATTGACAACCATAATGGGTTCACCGGATTGATTGGTATTCGTTAATGAATATCGTGTTATTGACTTCCAAATCAGAAGGCCAGATTGATTATCAACTAAGATGGATTGATCAAATTAATTAGTATTCGTTAAAAAATACTTGATTATTGGTTTTCTGAGTGGGAATGCCAGATTGATTGACAACCATGGTGGGTTGACTGGATTGATTGGTTTTTGTTAAGGAATACCAAACTATTGGCTTCCGAATGGGAATTCCGGATTGATTGGCAACCGAAATGGGTTGGCTAGATTGTTTAAGAAATACTAGATTATTGGTTTTCGAATGTAAACATTGAATCCATTGGCAACTAAGATGGATATGCCGAAGTAATAAGTACTTGAGAGAGAGTATTGGAATGTTGACTTCAATATGAAAATGGTAAAACAATTATTTAAGTTATGAGTTTTACAAGATTTATTTAGGGTTGGATAAATCTATGTAAAAAGGAATTTGGATTATTATAAAGAATGAATTAAATATTATCTAGATGAAAAGTTATTATTTTCTTTAAGTGTCAAATAAGATATTAACTTAGTAAATATTATAGATTTTTTTACATGTAACTTACAAGCTCGCTAGGAATAATTATTAGTTGTTGTTTTTGTGTAGATTAGAAAATCGTGAATTATTAGTTGTAATATTAAACTTGTAGATTATAATTTTAGATACTATATATCGAAAAGCAATTTACATATCCTTATATTAAACTAACAATTTACATGTATTAATTGATGTAATATAATGTATTTGTTATTTAAAACCTAGTAATGCTAAGGTCTTACATGATTATTATATTTGTTATTGTAATTTAAGTAGTAACTAAGTGTTTGTTAATATAGAGTTATTGTAAATGTTTTGATGTTTTAATTAATATGATGGATGTGAAATTAATAAATGCCTTAATTACATAAATTGATGAGAATGAATTATGAAATGATGGATATTAGAAGATGAGATCTAGGATGATTAGATCGGAAATGGGGTGATAAGTTGTGATTTTTGTCATTATGAAGTGTTATTATACGTGATATGGATATTTGGGATGACCCAAATACAAAGTCAAATTTGCCAAAATTTCAGAAAAAATCTTAATGAGTTGGAAATATAAATATTTTTATAGTGATCAAGTCGACCGATTGAACTATTAGATAAACTGGTTGATCGTTTTATCGACCAGATGAAACAAATTACACCGTTTTTAGATTTATCTTGAAGGAATTTATACTCAAATTTTGGGGATGTTACACCCTAGGTTAATTTAGGATTTTAATCAACCCTTAATGTTTTTTAATCCATATAATTAAACTCTTAATTAATCTTTATTTTTTAGAATTGTTTTAATTTCATCTGTGAAATGTTTCAATAGAATCCTCTTACTCTAACAGCTTTTCAACATGCTCTTTGGTCTTAAATATTTTTAATTTGTTTTTCAATTGACCCTTCAAACTTCTAATTCCTTTTAATTAAGTCCTTGATTACCCTAATTAGTCTCTTCAAAATTCAATTAGGTTCCTAATCTTTAAATTATTAAAAATTGACCCGAATTAGGTCTCCAAATTGAATCTTCTCTCAATTAAATCCTTAATTAAATCAATTAAACCATTTAAAAGTTTAATTAAGCCTTTAAACTTAATTAATTCTTCTAATTTTAGTCATATCAGCTTTCAAACTTAATTTTTCTTAAATAAAATCCTTAATTAAGTAAATTAAACTGATTAAAAGTTTAATTAAGTTCTTAAACTTAATAAATTCTTTTAATTTTATCCAAATCGACTTTCAAACTTAATTTAGCTAAAGTTAAGTCCTTAATTAAGCTTCAATTAAGTCCTTAACTAAGTCAATTAAACTCATTAAAAATTTAATTAAGCACTTGAACTTAATTAATTTTTCTGATTTTGGCTAAATTGACTTTCAAAACTTAATTTTGCTTTAATTAAATCATTAATTAAGTCAATTAAGCCCATTAAAAGTTTAA
>Ga0307516_10009490_pt1 | contig 10839 bp, 11 predicted proteins | sample 19_EM_MG_FD_203310 | JGI IMG/M metagenome (GOLD analysis project Ga0307516, IMG submission 203310) | Populus trichocarpa ectomycorrhiza microbial communities from riparian zone in the Pacific Northwest, United States - 19_EM | ecosystem: Host-associated > Plants > Roots > Unclassified | place...
TTCTTCTGCTTCTTTGGTTGTTCTGGTATGGGAGTTGGACTGCAGAAGCTTGCATTCCTCTCTCATACTGAAATGGTCATTAATCCTTTGGATTCTTCTGCTTCTTGGCGGTTCTCGTGCGAGGGATGACTGTCAGCGATGGCATTCATCTCTTGCATCAGGATAGTCATTCTTGTGCAATAGATGGCTACGACGAGCTTGTATTCATTCTTCACATAAGGATAGTCTTGACTTTGTGTGATATGGATAGCAAGGGCTGTCTGTATCTCTCAAGTCAGGACAATCTTTCAACAGATCTTGGGTGTGTTCTTCGCATTAGTTTCATTGGCTAACTTTCTCCATGTCCACAGTACCAAACATGTTTGGTGCATGACAGTGAGTTGTTGAAATGTTGGGCATAACCAAGAGGATTGTGGGAAGTGCTGAGGGAAAACTCAGAGGGTTTTAAGAGCTCAAATCCAGGACAATGCCTGATCAAATTGTGCATGTATGCACTTACCTTGTTTGTGAAGGGCAGTCCTTTCGAACTCCAAGAGGAACTGGCTGAATCCACTTGAGGAAGGCACCAAATGATTATTGGCAGTAGACCTTTAAATCTGTCTGACTGTGAATGGTGGCGAGTCAACGAGAAAACTGCAGGGAGGAAAAAAAGGGATCACTTACAAGTCAAGGGTGATTTGGTGCAATGCAATACCACTGATGAAATTATAGTTTGAATCTTCTTATCTCTTGTCTCTAGACTTGTGAAAGATGCTAATCGAGAAGTTTCGTGATGGTCTGTGTTGTCAATGCCAGCCAGACACGATGTGGGTAGAAGGTTAGGGGTAACCAAGCGGAGATTGAACTTGGGGCAATACTCTGATGAGTCCCACAAGTTGTCAGAGTCCAGACTGTCCAAAGTCAGCACACTGATCTAAGTCCCTTGAATTCAACCTATGTAGTACAGCCTGTGTCACTGAGGATGTTGTGTAGGTATATCCTACTTGTTTCCTTAATGACGGTATATATAGATTTCAAGTGGTGATGCCTTTCCCACAATAGCTTTGACTTGAAGATGGATTCAAAGGCGAGATGCAGCTCAACTTGGTGAGATGGACAGACCAGAAGGTAATGTTGGTGAGTCAGATACACTATGGGTTTGGCATACCCAATGGTTATTGAATGTCCAGCTCAGCATAGTATGTAGTAGCATGGCTTGTTACAATAGTATCTCTCAATACTTCACAGATGTCAGTAATATATCTTGATGCCTCTCATTAAAACAGAGACCACCTCTTGATACCTCCTTGAAACCAGTGATACGTCACAGCTGCGCTCGATACAACTCAACACCTCAGTGGTGATGAGTTATCTCTCATTACAACTAAGACTACCTCTTTATATATCTCAATACCTCTCGGCTGTCTTCAATATCTCTATCCCTCGTGACTACCCTTGGTAGCACCCAATACCACTTCTATAACTTGCTGGTGACAAGTTATATCTTATACAACTGTTTGTGTCACATCGCCACCCTTCACCACATTTTGTTTGTTTTGTTGATGAAATTGGATGTGCCTGCCCGCACCCAACGTATGGCCAGCACTGCAGAACAATATAATACACAGGCAAAGGCTCTGGAGGAGATTGAGAAACTGCTGAAGTTGAAGAAGACTGAATTTTTGGGAGGCCCACATGGATTACAGGCGAAACGGGTGTGAGCCATCCAAAGCCACCTTTCTTTAGTGGTTCGGAATAAGCAGAATGCAATCAAGGCATCAAAGATGGCTGCCGAATGTCATGGGTTTGCTGCCGCATGGGGTGGTTGTCAAATCTGTGGCTGGACAAGAATGTGGATTTCTCAACGTGCACTCCCTTCTTTGCTCACTGGTCGCCATGCAAAAGTGTTTTCATTGCTTGATGATCCAGAGATTGCAATGGAGTTGCACATGTACATGTGCTCAAACAAGTGGGCAATGGATGCACCAAGACTCGCAGATTTTTCCAAAAACAGACTTTGTGCCTGCAGAGGCCGAGAAGTATCTGCGCAGTGTTGTTCAGGACAAAATGCCACAGGGCTTGAAGCGGTACATGGAGCTTGCACTTTTCCCTCGTATCCACCTTAAAGTCGGGAAGGGGATCTCATTGGCTACAGCATGGTGGTGGTTATGTTGTGAAGGATTTTGGTATACTTCATACAAGAAGGGCTTGTACTTCGATGGCCACGACCATCCAGATGTTGTCCAGTATCGTCATGACATCTTTTTGCCAAGGATGAAGGAATACAAAGCACGACTTGTTCAATATGTTGTTGGAAATGTCGAAATTGAGGCTCATATTAATCCAACTAATTTTGTCGAGTGCCAACTTGTCCTGTGCGCACATGATGAAATGACTGTACAGTCAAATGACATGGCCCAAAAGTCATGGGTCTTTGACGGAGAACACCAGTTGCGGAAAAAAGGAGTTGGTCGAGGTATTCATCGGAGTGATGTGATCTGTTCAATCATGGGTCACTTGGTTGATGCTGGGCAGTCACTGGAGTATGGAAAAAATTACGATGGCTATTGGAATGGCGAAATGTTCATGAAACAGGTGGGTACCCCTAAGTATTATGTATTCACTTGAAGAGGTTCACTAAATACTAATCAGCTCAAAGAAAAGATCATTCCAACATTTGAAACACTTCACAGTGCAGGCTATCAAGCTTTGTTCTTGATTGACAACTCTCAGGGGCATGCTGCATATGCTGAAGATGCATTACTTGTCTCACACATGAATGTTAATCCAGGAGGAAAGCAGGCCAGGATGCAAGATGGCTGGTTCATGGAGGATGGTATCAAAGTTTTGCAGGCAATGGTATTTTTAAAGGACAATCCAGACTATCCGAACGAGCCCAAAGGCATCAAGTTTGTCCTCTCTGAATGTGGCCTCTATCAATCACCGCTGCATGGGAAATGCCAATCTCGATGTGACCTGGGTGCAACTGCCTGTTGCAACAAGCGAATTTTGGAATGCAAGCCTGATTTTCAAGCACAGAAATCCCTTGTGCAGGTCACCTTTGCATTTTCCTTCCAAAATTTCACTGCAAACTTAATTTTATTGAGTTCTTCTGGGGAAAAGCCAAGAAATATATTCGAGACAACTGTGATGGAACCTTCGAGACACTCAAAAAGAACTTGCCACTTGCCCTACAGACAGTTCAATTGTCTACCATCCATTTATGGGAGCATCGCATGCATCGGTGGATGAATGCATACTGTGCAGGGCTGGACACAAAGGCTGCACAAATCCAGGTCAGAGAGTTCAGTTCAAAAAGGTACGAGTCACATCAGAGAGTTCCCAAAGCTGTGGCTCAGTCCCTTGATTTCCAAATACAGTAATTTTGCATTTACATATATAGTAATGCCTCTATGTGGCCAAAATGTTTTCCTTCATTGGAACCTTGCTTGAGTAATTTTAGGTTAAATAAAAATTGCTCTTACAGCTTTGTTTCTATCATGAAATAGACCATTTTTGTAAGAGGACATAACAAAAAGACTATAGTGTGACCAGGTCCAAAGTTTGTACAAAAGTAGTGGCCTCTAAGTGAGCAGCACCATAAGTAATTACAGCGTTGAACAGCTTGGCTACTTTTGGCTGCTTATCAACTTGTGAACACCAACTTAAGTCAACCAAGTCACTAAGCATTCAAGTCCACTACGGAATCACGACATCAAATGTATTAAATGTAGATAGTACTGGTCTGCATACTAGTGTATGTGGTACAAGGGATGGAAATGGGATTGCTAAGAATGAGGAAAAGCGAACCATGGTAAGAGAATGGCAGGCACTGGCGTAATTGGCAAATCAAACGTCAAAAGAGAAAGAAATTAAACGTAAATGAGACGGCTGGGGGGGTATGTGACTGGATATCAGTACAGTAGGGAAATGAGGAACCATGTGTGGAAAGTGGTAGAGCAGAGTGAGGAGAGGCGTGCAGTGTGAATGGGTGAGGGGGATGTGGGGAGACACAGGAGGAACTTATGTGCAGCAAGTGATAGAGCAGATTGAGGGGAGGTACACAGGGTGAACAGCAAAAACAGGGGAGACGTGGGGAGACACAGGACCATGTATGGCAAGTGATAGAGCAGAGTGAGGAGAGGCACACAGGAGGAGATGTGGGGAGACACAGAACCATGTGCGGCAAGTGATAGAGCAGAGTGAGGAGAGGCGTGAATGGCAAAAATGGGGGAAGACGTGGGGAGACACAGGACCATGTATGGCAAGTGATAGAGGAGAGTGAGGAGAGGTGCACAGGGTGCACGGGCAAGGGGAGACATGGGGAGATGCAGGAGGAACCATGTGTGAAAAGTGATAGAGCAGTGCGAGGAGTGGCATGCAGGGTGGCAAGGAGAGACAGAGGACAAGTAGAATGTGGAAAGACGAAGCATGTGCATGTAGGACAATGATGAATGTCAAAGGGTCAGACAAGTGACTCAAACATACCGATTAATGGAAGTCAAACATGTCTGGCAATTCTTCTTGCCCAGATTTTCCTTTCTCCTTTGCACTGGCCTTAATGTAGTCTTGCGTTTCTTCAATGATCATCGAAAAAATTTTGTTTGAGAGTGCCATGATTGGCTGCAAGAGTTTTCTCATCGTCTCACCCCATGTCACGACATTGAATGCGAACGATTTGCCCTCCGGAACTATGGCCTCCCAGGTTGTATCAAAATTGGCTTTCACAACGACTGCACACTTTTGAGGCTTTGATCTGAGAACGAACTTCTTGAGTTCTAAGTTACCATGCACAGCTAGAGTCAATGCCCGACAAACCTAGAAATAAATTAGTTTATTAGCAATGATATGCCATAATAAAACCTACAGCTGTGGCAGCAAGAGCAAGTGCTGCTCGTGCAGTGATTGCTTCACTGCCTAACTCTGGAATCTGAGCACAGCCAGCCATGAATTTGAAATGTGTCATGAACGTTTGTAGCACAAAAGGAGAGTGCCAGATACCTGTCCAAGCCTACTAAGAATTTAGATTAGGTACCAATGATGTCATGGACATACCTTGTTGTCGTTGCCGTCACTTTCATTGAATAGGTAACGGTTCTGGTTGAGCATGGCTGCTGCAAATTCCTCACACTGTGTAGCATCGTGAAAATTGGGGTCTTGAATGAAAAATGTTGCAACGATCATCATTGCTGTTGCAGCAAAGCCGTTTCGCCATTCGTTCAAGCATTGCTTCGCCTAGTAACAAGATGGTTAGTAACACAACTATAGATACTAGCATTTACAATGGCCCTACCACATGGAAGACCGCCCCCTTCAGGGTGATATAATGGTCCACTTTGTCACGGTACACTCTGTCCCAGATTACTTGCATTGCGTCCCAAAGTTCACCTGCCTCAATAGTCCATGGGTCAATGCTACCCCCACACCAATGTGCAACCAAAGGAATGTAAACACCACGCCAAGTATTCCTGTCTTGACATGTTGTAGTATGTAATATACGATCGAAGCATACATGCACACCACATGAGGTACATCATATATAAGTCGTACCTATGAACCTACGTACTCTAGCGTCGAGTTTGAATCGAAGCCGTCTCATCGACGGCGTCATCCGGATCCTTGTCGTTGTGTTTCCGCCAACATGACACCCAGGTGGAAGATCATGGTTGATGAACTTGCGGGAACTGCTCCTTGGTTCCACCACTCCATCTTCTTGCTTGATTTTAGTCCATTTTGACAGGGGAGCACTGGTTGATTGAGGGGGTTCTATATCAGTCTATGATGGTGTGATCCAATTGCCCAACGCTCAATATAGTAGTAGGTGCCATGTACCTCTGACAGTGGACACTGTTTATTTCCCTTCAGAGGAGCCCATGGCTCATTTGGATCCCCATCTACTTCAATCTCCTCCTCATCTGGGCTGAACCACTGGGACACCTCACTTTTCAGAGGTCTTGCTGACTCTGCAGGCTTGTAAACCATAGGGCGTGGTTGGGATGGGGGTGGCAAAGTGACAGAACGAGATGGTGTGTTATTGATGTTGACAACTTCTACAGATACCTACATGGCTGAGTTACTACACAAGATATGACAACGTTCATGGAAGCAACTTACCCCAGTACCATCATCTCTACCCTTGGTAATGCTTCCCCATGCATGGCTCTTGAATGCTGTTGATCCATCATCTTCATCCATGTATGAGGCAGGTACAATTATGCTGCTGGCACTTGCAGGTGTGGGTGGTGGCTGGGTAGCATTGGAGCGAGTAGTTTTGGTGCTCCCCTTGAGCCCAAAAGACGTCGGCTTTGAAGATGTTACCTTTGAAAGAGAAGTGGGACAGGAGTGTGATGGGGAAGCACCAGAGGCAATTGCACTGTTTTTGCCTTTCTCCACCCAGTCCCTTACTTTTCCAGAACCAGTGAAGTCGTTCTTCGCAGGACTAAGTTGATCACCAAAGCATTCCCAGTAAAAGAGGACGGTTTCAGTGAGTAAAAGCATGGTTGATGGGAAAAGATTGATACTGACATGCTATTCCCAGGGCAGTGATGTGAGGACACCTTTTGGGCTGCCTCAACAAGATTGCGTGTTACCATTTTCTGTGCACACCACTTCTTTCCTTTGACAGCTTCATCAGCAGCATCCGTGTCTTCTTCGGGCAGTTCATTCTGGATAGAACTACTACTGCGAGTATCTTGCCTTGCATCTTCCATATCATCTACAGGGTCTTGCCCACTAGCACCTGTGAAATGGAACAGGTAAGTTTTATCAGCTATTGTAGTGCTTTCTGATGCAGACCATCTGTTTCCTCAGTCTGCTTCTGTGATGGAAGTGCCTTGCAAAGCCTGGGCTGCCAATGTGTTGTCAGTAAACTTCTCTCTGCTTTGGTTCCTTCATTGATAATTTCAGCAACCCATTTGATGGCATGAGCATGGGCACTTTGCTGTTCATTCTTCTCCTGCTCTATGTGAATACCGTCCTGATGCTTTTGCTCGGAGGTACATCTCTTTTGTGTCGCATCCAGGACAATTTGGCCAGGGTGCTGATTGGCATTCTTGGTATGGGTGACAGGACATGACATCTGCTCTGAAGAATGAGCCCACAAGCTTTGGATGGTGAAGTGTGGGACGAGAAAGTGTTTAAGTTTGGTGTGCCTTCAAACTCAAAATCGAACCTCAACCAATACTTCCCACCCACTGTCAACTCCCTTAGCCAATAGTTCCTCTAACTGTTTTGAAATTTAAGTAACCATTTTTCATTCAGTACAGTGACTTGCAATGCATTCCACATGGCGAGCATACACCGCACATAGGATTCCCTGTTGATTTGCAAGCTGCCATTGCTCGTTCAAGTCGCTTGCTGGTCTGAAGACACACCTGCATGCAACCCATAATTTCGATGTCGACATGCTCAATAATACTGAAGATGCTGAAGAACTTCCCCATCAAACTTCCCTGGATATTGTGCAGGACTACCATGAGAAATTGACAGGTGTGTTGCCTGTTAACTTTATTTCTTCTTACACTTGTATTAAACAACTGCATAGGAAGGATTTGTGATGAGAATGGTTTGGACATCACACAAGACTCACTGCCTCCCCCACACACTCCTCAAAGTCCAGATGACTGGACACCCTTTCGGAACTGTTTGGAGTTTGAGACCATCCGGCTCCTGTTTTCTGATGTGCAAATGTCAGCAGGTAATATTGATACTCTACTTCACTTATGGGGATCATCCCTCGCAGCCCATCAGGACATTCCACCTTTTGCAGACCATACAGACCTCTATAAAACCATCAACATGACCCCAATAGGCGACGCACCCTGGAAGAGCTTCGGGCTGAAGTACAGCAGTGACAAACCATCAGAAAATGTTCCTTTGTGGATGGATAAGACATACAATGTCTGGTACCGGGACCCTCGAGTTGTTATCAAGAATCTCTTTTCAAATACTGACTTCAATGGGGAATTTGACTATGTCCCATACCGTGAATTCTCTGAGGATGGCTCGTGCGTAGTAACATGTTTTATCAAAGGCAGCCATACTTAATTGCTCTTTCAGGATGAAATTGCGAAAGACCCACAAACTGATGGTGCAACATTTGTCCCTATCATCCTCAGCAGTGACAAAATGACTGTATCAGTTGCGACAGGCCAGAACGACTACTGGCCTGTCTATCTTTCTATTGGGAACATTCATAATCATGTACAATGTGCACATTGCAATACTGTCATTCTGCTAGGTTTCTTGCCTATTCCAAAAGATATGTGTTTACTTAAGTCATCTCTTTACCACCTCATGGATCATGTAGCTAGTAAGAAACATTTGGATGTTGTCAACTTCCACAAGTTCAAGAAGCAAATATTTCACACTGCACTCGCTTGAATACTTCAACTGCTCATGCCTGGCATGACAAGGCCAGAAATTCTATGCTGCCCTGATGGCCACCTTCGTCAGGTCATTTATGGCATTGGGCCTTATATTGCTGACTACCCTGAACAGGTTTTACTCGCATGCATTGTCCAGAATTGGTGTGGCCGGTGAGTATGTATAGTGCAGGCCATTTGTCGTATATACTATGATTCTTTGCTTCAGATGTACAGCGTTCCCTGACAATTTGGATGGCGATGGTGCACCTCGCTCCCAAAGACTTGCTGATGCACTGAGGGATGCATTTTCATTTGTTGAGTTATGGAGTGAATGGGGAATGGACACGGAAATCAAAGTATGGAAATTAAGTTGTCAATTGGCTGAACTTCACTCATTGTTTTTGGCCATTCACTGATGAGTTCCCTCGAGCCAGCATCTATTTATTGTTGGCACCAGACATCCTACATCAAATAATCAAGGGAACATTTAAGGACCATCTTGTCAAGTGGGTCACAAAGTATCTGGAGATTGCTCATAGCAAGGCTGGCGCCAAGGACATCTTAGCTGATATTGATCAACGGTAGGGCCTTATTTTACTCTGGAATCAAGGCGCCTACTGATCAAGGCATGTGGATAATAGTATTGCGGTCGTCCCGTCATTTTCTGGTCTGCAGCATTTCCCTGAAGGACGGGGATTTTCACAGTGGACAGGAGATGATTTGAAAGCCCTCATGAAGGTCTGTGACTCTCATAGTTTGAACTCTCTTGATGCATTAATATACATGAAGGTTTATTTGCTGGCCATTGAAGGGCATGTCCCTGATGATGTGGTCCATACTTTTTGGGCATTCCTAGAATTCTGCTACCTCATTCGGAGGGACGTGATTACTGACCAAACATTGATCAAGCTTCAGAATGCGCTCACTCGATTCCATCAGTATCACGAGGTCTTTTGCACAATAGGTGTCTGGACGGACAGATTCTCCCTTCCCTGCCAACACTCTCTTGTTCATTATGAGGTCCTCATCAAACTATTTGGTGCCCCAAATGGCCTCTGTACATCTATTACAGAATTGAAACACATCAAGGCGGTGAAGGAGCCATGGAGGCACTCGAGCAAATTTAAAGCACTTGGTCAAATGCTGTTGACAAATCAGCGTCTAGACAAAAAGCTTGCGGCGGCGGTTATTGACTTCAAAAAGCGGGGAATGCTCAAGGATTCAATTGCATCCAGTCATAACCAATATCTACATACAGCTATTCTTCATCCTGTTGCCATTCAACTGATCTAAATTCATAGGTGACCTTGGTGTGGATCCAGAATGTGACCAATTCAACAATGCCAATGACCTTGGCATTACTGATGAGCGGCTAGGAAATGTTCACTCCATCGTCAAACTAGCGCGGGTGCCAGGTATGCTGTGCTCTATTACATGTTTTAAGCATGCTGATGACAACAGCATGAAATCGTGCTACTACAGTTATTGCGCTCGCAGATGAGCTCGAGGTACCAACTCTTCCTGACCATCTTCGGGAATTTTTGGCCCACCAGCTCGATGCAAATACTAGCTTTCAGCCCTGGGCCATGCCCACTGGCCATATCAAGGTCTTCCACTCTGCCAGTGCAACTGTTGTTTCCCCAAGCGATCCCAGTGGAATTGGCTGCACATGCTGCGAGCAAATCCAAGCAATGCCATCCTGGTACTGTGGCCCAGAACATTATTATGACACTGTGTTTGTAAACACAGATGACACGCATGAGGGAGTGCAGAGCATGGACATGGGTCATGTCCTTTGTTTTTTTTTATTACCTTGCATGAACAGTTTATCCTACCCCTGTGCTCTCATTCACTGGTTTGACTACATTGCAAATGAGCCAGATGAATTGACGGGGATGTGGATGGTAAAACCATCATTCTTGGACAACAGAAGTCGCCACCTTTCTGTCATTCATGTCGACACCATCATTCGTGCTGTGCATCTCATTCCAATTTTCGGTCAGGAGCGTGTACTGCCATTCATTACCTTTCATAATTCTTTGGACATTTATTGCGGCTTCTATATCAATCATCTCGTAGATCACCATGCATTCGAGCTATGTTCTACTTAGTATACTTAGGCCAATGTAATGATACTTGATTATCTTATTTGACTTAAGTGCTTGACATGTGTCTTTCTCAACTTAAATGCTTGGTGCTGTCTCGAAGCAAGCAAGCTAAGTAGGTTTAAGTTTGTCTTTTCAGCTTGGCACAGCTTAGTGACTTAATGGAAATAACCAAGTAATTAAGATAAAATAAGCCAAAATTAAGACAAATCAAGATGCCTGTAGTTTTCCTGATGCTGATGCAATGTTTCAGCACTGGAACTGGTGTCTTCTGATTCATCCTCAGAGTTATCTGCCTCCGAGTCTGACTCAGAGCTCAAATCAGAGAGGTAACCAGTGAAGATGCTGTGGTTGGCAGTAACCACTGAGTTCAGATTGACATGACTTGT
>Ga0307516_10009491_pt1 | contig 10838 bp, 10 predicted proteins | sample 19_EM_MG_FD_203310 | JGI IMG/M metagenome (GOLD analysis project Ga0307516, IMG submission 203310) | Populus trichocarpa ectomycorrhiza microbial communities from riparian zone in the Pacific Northwest, United States - 19_EM | ecosystem: Host-associated > Plants > Roots > Unclassified | place...
CCTTGTCATAAACTCCAAGTTCGGTCTGTCGAATAAAACGTAAATCCTGTGCCAACTTTCAGACAACGGTTAAAATGAATGAACACGGAAATAGACCTGTGGGCTTATATCATGCGTGTCACCCCCCAAAATCGGGTGCCCTACGGCCTTGGGCGCGCGCAACATGCAAGAACCCCCACACTTGTATAGCCTGGTGGTAATTCTTGAAGTTATGCGTAAGGTTATTTAAGTTGGTAAATTGGTTTCTTCCGTGGTTTTTCACCCCTTCCAAAACACGCCTAGTAACTCGAAGCAACAATGGTAGATCGTATACACAGAAATATGGCATAGCGTGGTGGCGCATCCATTACTACAATTTTTTGAAGCTCGAGGTCGCTAGCAACTGTCACGGTGCCTAACAACTTGCCTCGGGCCGAGACACTGCCCGTCGACTTGAGGACGCACTACGTCCGAAGCACAGCGTGCCTACCTCACAGCCCTTTGCAAGTCTTGCAGGGTTCCTTGAATGCCTAAGCGTGTGGGCGAACATTCTGCAAAGAATCAAATCACAGCCCCGGGTTGCCGGCCCGTTTCCTTTATCGTTGTCACTCAGGGGGGTTACCACTTGAAGCCTGCCCCTAGAGGGCGAGGGCCAATCATGAGTAAGATCGATACTTATCTGTACTTTTTATACGTAGATCTGTCAAGTATTCTCCCACGGAAGTGTTACAACTTAGTTCACCGTTGTTTGTTTGGCGTTCATCCTTGTCACACTATCAGTGTCTCGTACTCGACATATCCTTAGCTTTCAATATAGATGTGTACAGTGTCTGCTCATCAACCTATCCCTCTTCTGTCTCCTTTGGGATTCCGTCGGATAATAGTATGGATGTACATATTGCAAATATTTTATCTACAAGCGCTGACTAGATTGTAACGAGTGGCAAGTGGAGGAGGATCTGTATTTTGGCAGAGGATCTGTGGTTTTGCAGAGGAATTTGTGTTTTATTTTATTTTTTTGCAGCGGACTAATCATAAGACTGAAACCCGGTGAGACCTGTCCCGAACGACAGTGATCTAGTCAGAATGCCAGTGGTTCGAGTCTCCGTCACTGGATGGCTCTTTTGAAACGAAACACTATGGAATACCTTCGTTAGAGACTGTTCCCTCAGACTCTCTCTTCGGATGCTTCTCAACCATGGAAATACCGCGCAGGATGCTTACGACAAAAGGATTCCTGCCCTGCAACGCGACCTTGTAGTGACCAAAGAGCTGGATTCTGCCTATCTCCTCTCATACAATAACGCCTACAAGAAGTTGGCTAGCTTGACTGGTGTCTTGCCAATCACAACCGACATATGCCCAAACACTTGTCTTGCATTCACTAGTCCGTCCGCTGAGCTTAACAAATACCCCGAGTGAAGGTCCCTACACTATCGCAAGACGAACGGCCGTAGGCAAAAACAACCCCTTCGAGTATCTTATACACTTCTCATCGGTCCCATACTCTAGGTCTTGTGGTCATCAGAGGAGAGTACGAAGTACCGAGCAGAGGAAGCCCGGCGTCTATTGGCGTCCATGCTCGAGAATGGTGGCCAAATTGCTGTATACAAGGATTTTATCCACAGTGCGGATGACGTTGGCGCTTCCCGATATTCACGACACCGTGTTTCTCCTCTCGATCGATAGTGCTAAGCTCTATAAAAGCAAACAATCTTATTGTGGCTCTATACCTAGGTGGTTATCCAAACCTTTGGAACAAGAAGACAAGCCTTTTACCCGGTGGTTCCATTCCGGTTCAAACAAACCCAAAAACATTGATTCATTCCTATTTTCTAGCCTTGAATATATTTCCGCACTCCAGAAGGAAGGACTCGCTTTCTGGGATGCCTCTGTAAAACAACGGTTCTTCTCCAAACCGTTTGGTGCAATGGCAACTACTGATGGGCCGGGGATGGCGTATGTCAACGGTCTTATCGGTCACACTGGTACTATCAGTTGCCGGCTATACTGTCACTGGACGTTGTAAAGAGGGCGGTCACTACTACCCAGCACTCCTAAAGCCTGTCAACTACGGTATTAACTTCTGCGATTACGCCGGTCGACGTCGATCCGACCCTTTGCCTCCTGGTTTGCATTTTCCCAACTGCCCTCTCTTCAACACAAGTGAATTGGACTGGAGCACCTTGAGAGTACCTCCATACATCTCCACCATTTGGCCCCGAGGTTACCTTTTATTTTGTGTCCTCCTCCTGTGTTGTGTCCTACAATTACCTTGAGGATCCAACAGCAGGGGATCTTCCCTAACCAGCGGTGCCTAATCTTTGTTGGCAAGCAACTTGAAAAGGCTGTACCCTCTCGGACTACAACGCCCAAAAAGAGTTCACCTCCGTTTTGGTATGCTGACTACTCATTGTTAACAATGTGCTTTACTAGCTTTCCCTCTAGTTCTCCATCTTTGTGGTGGCATGTAGATTCTTATCAAGACCCGTACTGACAAGACCACCACCCCCGAGGTCGAGTTGTCAGATACCATCGACAACGTCAAGGCGAAAATCCAAGACAAGGAGGGAATTCCAGGCCCCGATTATCAATGCTTGATTTTTGCCGGAAAGCTACTCGAAGATGGACGCACTGTCCTAGGCGCGGAGCATACTAATGTGCTTGGAACTCTAGCGAATATATCCGCCTACGGTTGGTATCGGGTGCAGCTGCCTGAAGGCCCTTTTCCCAAATAAGACTTTGAGAAAGTTATAAAAAAGGCGAACGACCGACTTGTCACCATCTCGGCGGCGATCCTGTACAAACCGTTGACAACTCTAGGGATGGCCCTCTAAATACCCCCCACGCGCGCGTTCTGCATTTGGCGTCTCAAGATCTTACCTTTAACCCCAGGCCTATGCGAGACAGTGGGCATACACACGATATTGCCAACGGTGCTCTTTTAGGCGAGTTTCAACAAGCTATCTGCAACAGGTCCTTGTAGCTCAGCCGAAAACTGCCAAGGTCGGGTTGTCTGCGTTTAGAGACGACAACGGATTCGCAAGCGCTACCACCCCATATACCGGGACACTACCCTCATCGTGTCTAACGCCAGTAGATGGAGGTTTGTTGTAATGATATATCTAATATGCGAGCGCCCATAGAGCGTATTTGCTCGACTTTTAGGGAGGTCGTCCGAGCGTGATGGGAATTATTAGTCGAGCTTGTTCGTCAAGCTTGTTAGTCGAGCTTGTTCGTCAAGCTTGTTAGTTGAGCTTGCAAGACTCTAGGAGGACCGGGGGGGGGGGGGGGTCAAAAGCGTAGATTATGTCAGCGAACCTGTTGCCTTTTTTAGTAGTAACATTTGCTTATCTAATTTCCGCAAGTCGGCTAACTGAGCAAGCGGAGCGAGCCAACGGGGCGCTCGACGTCTGCCTAAGGGGTACCCTCAAAAATTCATTTTTTTGGTGTACTTTGACCGCCATACATTTGTTTAGGTTCTATAAACATATACAGTAGTTAATCGTTCGTCTGTACACCATCACTCCTCTAGACGATCGCGGTTTGTGCACTCCACAATCCACTTCTCGTCATGGATTTGACACCATCTTATAGCCTTAGTGTCTCTCTAGGTGCCTATGTTATTTTAATAATTTTTTGTGAAAACGTGGGTAAGATACATAGGAAGCGCGTCATTTGTTGAAAATTGATGAATGCTTGCGATGGGCCTCAAACGCACACGATAGGAAAAACCAGCTGCATAGGGCATTCAAATTCCCAAGCCTAATCCAGACCCTGTATCTGGACCCTTCCCGCAACCAGCCGATGGACCTTTCGAGTTGGACGACGGTTTTTGCTCCTCCGGACGTCGAACCGTGACGAACGCGATGTTGTTACGGTCACAGGCTCACCAGTCACATTTCCTGCCTTCCGCTATCCTCCTCCTTATGACACCGAAACGTGTTAAAATTGGGGTGACTCAGGTTGTAATGAGACCGCCTGGGGCTGCGATCAAAGCCCCAAGGAAAATAAGAGTGTCCGGTGGGTAGGGAGCAGTGTCACAAATATGGTGTAACACTGTCCAAAGGACCGATCGGTTACAGGTTCAGCGCAATTGTGGTTTGAATGCCATGGAAGGGGCACTTTGTACACTCCTGCCTCGAATTCGGTCTTGTTATGTAGATTGGACGCATAGCTATGTAACCTACCAAAATTTAAGTAGAATGCGACAATATTCAAGTGAGGGTGGTCGAAAACTACTTTCGGTGTCCATAGGAATAATCAACTACTGAAAGCAAAAGTGTGAACTGTGGTTACGATAGGGCCAAGCTAACAGTGAGCAACGGTATGTGTAAACGAGAGAAAAAAAGCAACTATGGTAGGAAAGGAGAGAAAGCGGCAATTAGGATGGGGTCGAGGACTGGCCCGCTGCAATGAAGGTAGTAACGACACGGCATAAGGACATTCCGGTGTTACTCGTCATCGGTCTCGCTATCGCTCTGGTTATTTCTTAGCTCAATAAGCTTCTCAAGCTGTGCTTCGAGACCCTGTCAAACGGGGTTAATTCACATATTAGCTAGCATCTTTTACTAGGCTTACTGCGGCAATGATGTCTTCTCTGTAGAACCCTTCAAGGAGCTCCCCCGCTATTAGCGGCACCTCAAACTCCTGCAGCAGCTCGCTCTCGCTCTCCGAACTTTGAGAGCTACAGGCCAGCTGCTCGTAGAGCAGCTTTGTATCGTCTTGGCACTCCTGGAAGTGTTCTGGGTCCGACCGCATAGATTTGGTGGTTCCTAGGAACCACCGATACTCTGTAACGTAGAGAATTCCACGTCGAAGTTCGGGCTGCATATCCGCAGCCAAAGGGTCCTTCGATAGGTAGAATGTGTCGACTGCGGTTGTAAGGCTTTGACCTCTCTTGCCTTGAAAGAGCTTTGCCAGCATAGGTGCCTCGTGGTCAGGGTACCCATGGAGTTGTCGTTGTAGAAGAGGGTTAAGGACTCCCGACCTCCAGCTGGGGCCCAGACGTAAACGGCGAGGACCCATAAAATTCTTGACCTCTACCGCAAGCTGGTCGAGGATTTGCTCGGCGTATGTTCGTCGGAAAAGTGCATTGCCGGAGCTGTTAGAACCCCCTTGTACAATGTCGGCCTTTAACCCAGCAAGGACCCGAGCGTAGCCCCGGTGAATCTCGACAATCACCGGATTTATCCTGGCGTTCTGCTCGCCGTCCTTCCTCAAGCGCGATATGGTGACATTAACAATGGCGTTTGGATGGGGACAAAACGCATCCTTGTGAGTGTAGTCAAAGTCGAGAGAATACTCCTGCCTAAGTAGGGCACGTTAGTATTGCATATTAGCGACAAAACAGCATTGCTCGTACTTGTAAAGGGGGATGAACAGAGGGCTGCCTTCGTTTGGGTCGGTGGTGAGACGATCGCCAGACTGGAACTCGACATGATCCGTTAGGTCTGTGGGAGGTGGATCTCGAGTAACGTGCCAGTACACAGGGTCGACAAGGTCGAACTTGTACCATTCAAAACGATGGCCCTCCTCAGTGCCAGCGTAAAGCTTGTTCTGGATATTGATTGGAATGGCTTGGGAAGGTGGGTTCCGAAGAGTGTAGACCTTAGGCCCAGTATTTCCGGTCGAGATTCTGGCGGTTTTGGCCGTACGTCGTTGGTTTGGCATATTCTTCGGCGCGTTGAATTATGTAGGCAGCGAATGAACTGGAAGAAAGAAGGGACACGTTGTTTGGTCTGCCACGTGGTGCTGACTAAGGGGCTGTACAGCAGTTTGTGCAATTGCTATTGTTCCTCGCGTGGTCAATCCCGGTTAATCCCGAGTTAATTCTGTAAGGTAAGGTTGGCGTTGTTCACTTTCGACCAATGACGTCATATTCCCACGCCTTTTCCCCAGCCAAACCGTACGAAAAGCGTGACAGAATGCAAACAAAACCCATCTCCTGCTCAGCAATTGCTCGTGATGGGTAGCTCACACCTAGTTCTATGTCAGTAGTACTACATCTATGAGAACTAGGTCCAAACCGAAGGATTAAAAAGTGCTTCCAGGAAGAGATACATCAACTTCCGACCCCCGGACTGAAAATGGGTGGGTACAAATCACTGGATGTGTAACGTTCCCAGCCGTTTGTCACAGAAATGTAACGATTAACGTCATTAGTCGAAAGTGCACAATGCCAACCTTAAGCTTATACCGATGCATTGGCGTCACACAGGGGTTCTACCAGCGATTGACCGGTAGCCCGTCCAAGTTGCCCCTTAGCTTTCCTAATCCCAAACGTGAAAATCGCGTAAAAATCATCTAAGCAAGATTGAGAAGTGTATCGACAGTTATATACAGTTCCAAATGCACAAAACATAATTTATCTTGCGCACGACTTGTCATCGCACCTTGCAGACTCGGCCACCACGTCCACGTCGTCCGCCTCATGTTTATCGCGCTCATCAAAGGGTGCCATCGCTCGTGCAGGAAGGGGTTTATTGGAGCACTACAGATCAAGCTGTTCCAACGCCTGAGTACATACTTTGTAAGCATAGTCAAATGCGTCCCCTTCCAGAGTCTTTGCCACAATGAGCTTGAGACAGGGTTCCGGCATGCTGAGAACAACCAACCCCCGGATAACATCCGGTGCCCTGTAGGATTCCAGACGGAAGAGTGGATCGACATGAACAATCTGGCGACCGACATTCAGAAGCCACCCAGTCATCCACGCCAACTCACACTTCTCCCGTTGGGCCGAACGACGTCGGCAATCGGAATGGTGCTCAACTGAGGGCGGAATTGCCACCAGCCGACGTTGTTCACGGGAGATAATATTACATGTCTTAATCATGATCAGGTCGATAAGGTTCGGAGAGAGGTTATACACGGCCAACGATTTTAGAGGTCCAAAATATATCTCTTTGGTGCATGTCCCAGAATGTCCGATCATTGCAATCAGGGGACATGGTCCGGATCGTTGGATGTCTGTGGATATCCTGACGCTTATGGAGGTGGAATGGAGCTACCGAGGGACATTCATGGATATATTCCCGGGACTGTAAGTTCCCGGGACTGTAAGTTCCCAGGACTGTAAACACCGGGTCTTGCAGTTTTTTCATTAGCCTCCGTTGCGCAGAAAACACAAAAAAGCGGGCAGTCATGTGAATCGTTCCCAGGATTGCGGTTGGCCTCACCTGATCGTTGCGTCGTTCTGACATCTCCAAAGCGTATATATACGCTCTCACTTTCTATCACAAATGGTCGCAAAGGGCCTTTTTCCTTATAAGAGAGAAAGTAAAATGGCGTGGATTTCTGGCGGTGGGGGTTTATCCTTGCAAGCTTTTCCGTCCGAATTGAAGACTGCTAACGGTCTGTCATATCATCCGAATGCTCGAAAGGATGACCCACTCAGCGTTCGGTTGATGGATGGCGAGAACCCTCGCGTAGATTTCGAGTTTGGTAAACTTCCGACAGACTTCGAATTCCTTGTCGAAATCTTCCATAACGCACGGGCAGATTCCCTATCTGATGCCCACGACGGAGAGCAGCGGTATCCGGTTGCTCTTTCTTGTCACTCTCTTTGGTGGTGAAGTATTGGACACTTCCGGGGGACGGGCCTCGGTGCGAGAGGTGGGTCCGCCGTCAAACGTAGTCAGGTAAATTGTGTTACACTCCATAATTTGTCTGACATTCGTTGACGCATTACACAACCTGATGATAATACAAGCAGGATTAGGGATGTCTTCATTTTGGGAGCCCCGGCCGATGCGAGCCAGGAATTCACCGACCTCTTCAAGGATCAGATTATTACGCTCGGCCAACTCGTTAAAGATTTGTGTGTGCCCGGTAAGGAGGTACTCTGCCCTACAAATACTCTGTAGGTCCCTTCGAAATCCCTTCAGATATTTCGCTCAGCTCAGCCCTGTGTTTGCCCGTAGCGCCCCAACCAGCCAGCCGCTCCCATCAAGCTGCAGAAATGTACGCTGGACATGGACGTTGGCAACTCTAAACCAGGTTTGTTTTGTATCTCTTTGATGTTGGATTTTGATCCGACTCTCAACCTCAATAAAGCCCATCTTGTTCAACGGCCTCTCTATAATCAAGGCAAACAACTCATCCCCTGTGGAAGGTGCCATTTGTGTTCAAGAAGGGAGCTTTGGTTGCGGTTGGAGCACACCTCCCCGTCTACCATTTCATGCCTGATCAAAAGCTGAATCATGTAAGTTCTCCACCTCGTGTACCACCTTTTCCACATGCTTATCATCCGGGTAGTTGTATCAAAGGACTGCCTCCACGGTCAAAGTCTTGGCGCTGTCCCTGTTGGAATACAAGCCGACACGCCCTCTCCCCCGTAAGGTGGTTGCGTCTCGTCAGACGATGTTTGACAAGCTACTTGACAACAATACGCAATCTCGTGTGGGTTTCGAGCGTGTCTGATGTGGCACGGTCCTGCCAGTTTTTACCTTTCCTTGGCAGAACCTTTGTATTAGTTAGCACTTGTCTACTGTTTTGTAGGTATTTTATCGCCATTTGTATTTTGTCATTGTAGCCACATCAATGTATTTTGTCCTCTAGCCTCTGTCGTCCCGGGTCCTGCCGCCTGCCGGCCATATTACTTGTTCTACGTAGTCGATCAGACCTTCCCGGGATATCTAGTCACAGATGAGATCCGGACCTCCAAAGTTGGTGGCCGTGTAGTCTGAGAGAATGGTGGCTTGTCCGAGGGTCCAATCGGTACTAACAAGGAGGTCAAATGCTGGAAGAACCCACTTCGGGATATTGTACTTTATTCCGGTGTGAAACTTGAGCAGATGGGAAAACTTGGCATTGTCTTGTTCAAGGTGGTAGATTGCACGGTCGTGGCCGTCTGACAACCCCCACTTCGTTGACATCTTCACAATGGAAAGCAAAAACTGGACCGGGTAGGGAGGCGTGTTCCACCTGATGGATGCGCTCAGCTACGAGTAAAAACTGCGGTGGTGACTGCCCAGAAGATCTACACGCCATATATATGCTTTAGCAATGCTCCGTTCTCGATTTGGACAGGGTGCTCATCGTCCAATCCTTTGTTAAGCTAGGGTTGACCATTGGCCAATATAAACATCCTGCCAAATAGTTCGAGTTGCGACGTAAGGATCCACTTGTGGAGCCGGTAAAAGACTCCTGAAACCTGCAGACCGGCACAAGGTTAATGGTTTAGTGAGGAGGGAGGGAAGAGGCACGTACTTCAAAGACAACATTCCTATTATCGTAGTAGAATTCCAAAGACTTGATAGGCTTATGGGAAGGGGGGGCAGCCATTACTGCGTGAATTCGTCAAGCATATCCTTGCCTTTATACAGTGAGAGACTGGCATAATCAAGTCCGTGTTATCGATAGGCCTTCGCTCCGCACCTTTATCACCACCCGATACATCCGACCCCAATGTCCTTCAGGCATTCACCATTGTGCAGAACGGTTACCTCGCTGCCAGGGGTGTTTTGAATCTTGGGCAGCCGCCAGACCCCCAGCAGCTTCGCTACCATTAGCAGCGTGTCACGTCAGAACTCGTTCCCCTTCTTAATGCAATCTCCACCAGCATATCCAACCCGGCCATACTTCCCTGGTGCTACGTAACCGCCAAGTCCCTCGCGGAGCTATGCCATTGTCTTTCACAACGTCAGGCTGTGGCCCAGCATAGGTTCAATTCTAGAATCACGGTTGAGATGTACACCGACAGCTACCTTACAGTGAAGAAGTGTTAATCACCTCCGTTCAACCAGTAACCACTGAGCATCATCCTTAAAGGGGACGTCCCCGCAAGTCTATTGATGAGGCATGTCTGCGGGAAGCCTTCCACCCCTCACGGGGCATTTCAAAAACGAAGCTCGCAAAAGCCCTCCGGGTTTACAGAAACACGTTAAAGAAGACATTGGATAAAATTGGCATACAGCGCACGCATTCTGCAATTCCTAACGCGGATCTCGACCTATTGGTCAGGGACTACAAGACCAAGAAGCCTGCGACCGGGTTCCGTTATCTTTGTGAACACCTTTGTTCTCTTGGACTAAACGTCCAAAAGAGGCATGTCTTGGGTTTGCTAAAGCGTGTTAATCGCCTTGGAATGGTACTCCAAAGGCGGGTCGCCGTTCGGAGGCGCAAGTATTTCAGTTCCCGCCCCAACGCACTGTGGCATTGTGACGGACACCACAAATTGATCAAGTATGGTTTCGTCGAATTGTCGTACGGTTTGTTACGCCTCTCCTTTCCTTTTTTCATGTTTAATATTAAACATTCCACCATAGCCACCACAGGTAACTGCCCTTCGCGCTAGCACCAACAACCTTGCAGACACGGTCCTCGAACTCTTCCTGTTAGCCACAGTTAAATATGGCACCCTGTGGTGTGTCTGTGGAAATCGAGGAGGAGAGAATGTCCTCGTTTCTGCATACATGGTTATGAAATGCGGTTCCAATTGTGGATCATTCTTATGGGGGAGGTGAGCGAGGTCATTACGTGCTGATGTGTGGAATTGCTAAATGCCACTCGTCGGCTCCACCCACAATATACGTATCAAACGACTTTGGGTGGAAGTTGGTTGGAATTTCTGCCGTGCTTGGCGTGCTTTCTTCCTTCGGCTCGAATGTAAACTTGGGCTAGATTGCTCCAACCCTGGCCATATTTGGATTCTTCAGAAATTGTTCCTTGATAATATCAATGCCGACTGTGACGTGTTTGCACGGCAGTGGAACTCGCACCCGATTTCGGGGGGTGACACGCATGATATAAGCCCACAGGTCTATTTCCGTGTTCATTCATTTTAACCGTTGTCTGAAAGTTGGCACAGGATTTACGTTTTATTCGACAGACCGAACTTGGAGTTTATGACAAGG
>Ga0307516_10009492_pt1 | contig 10838 bp, 11 predicted proteins | sample 19_EM_MG_FD_203310 | JGI IMG/M metagenome (GOLD analysis project Ga0307516, IMG submission 203310) | Populus trichocarpa ectomycorrhiza microbial communities from riparian zone in the Pacific Northwest, United States - 19_EM | ecosystem: Host-associated > Plants > Roots > Unclassified | place...
GCGTTCATCGCTTATATAAAACAACAGCTCTTGACCAGCTACCGCTATCATCTCAGCTTGTCCCTTCCACATAACAGGTGAGCAGGAGTAGCAGTTCCTCTACGTACATAGGTATTGCTTCAACAGGAACATCTATTTTCCTCTACGAAGAGAGTCTGGCTTAGGGAGACTTGAGAAATGCCACAGGTCCAGAAGCTGAACATTATCATACATGGCGAAGGTACTATGCTGTACAACAAGTCCGGCAGTCATGGTCAACCGGCAGTCACAGAAGGTCACAGAAAGGTCACACAAGGTCACACATGCCGAGTACAAACTCCACTCGGCACTGCTATGAGGAGTTGATTGACAACGTAACTAAGTATATATCTTAATCCATGAAGTGAGGCTCTGAAGAAAGCGGATCCGTGATACAAAAATTCAACGGTTGAGATGCGTGGGATGGTGTATTCTGAGTTGGTGCGGAAAGTCGGCCGCTGCGTGCTTTCACTCTGGCTTGGAAAAGCACTGCAAAAAGAGGATTTTGGGCAATTCAACAAAGTAGTCCTTGATGCGAGTCTTCAACTCTTCGACAGACTACAGTCCCTTCTTGCGAGATTCCAAGAGCGCCACAAGTGCAGCAGAGACCGACTTGTAGAGTCCACTGGCAAGACCATTCAATGCTTGTATCTGTGACTCATAAGTAGGATCAGAGGTTGCACGTTTTTTGCCCAATCAGCCACTACCTCCCTTCGACCCGCAAGTCAAAGCAGCCCCCATCAGAGCTGAGACGGCGACACGACTTGTGAGAGAAGTTCAAACTCAGCCCCAGCATGTGACACTTGGGTGACGCCGTTCAGCATTTGGGCGTGACAACAGCTTTTTAACTATCTTGCTCATTTCATCTTCAATTAACTTCGTTCAACCTCGCAGTACTTCAAAATATGCACTAGTTGTATTGTGGTTGTAAAAATGTTGGTAGAATTGTGTATTTTGTGAAACTGCCGGTTGACCATGACTGCCGGACTTGTTGTACAGCATAGTAGTGGCGCGCGCGCGTTGTCGCACCACCTGGCACCATCACGTGGTAGTGACATGAGCATACCTTGAGGCCTACATAAAGTCGGCGCGTGAATTCATTCGTCCGTGCCACAACATGGAAGCACTCACACTCAACTGTTGGGTCCGTGCTCAGCATGCTAGAGAGATCTTCGAGATCAACATTCCAAGATCAATGACTGTCGGAGCCCTGAAAGAAGCCATTAAGAACAAGCAGTCAGCAACGCCAACTTTTCGCGACGTGAACGCGAGCTGCCTTTCTCTTTACAAGCCCAGTGAACCCGTGGCCGAACCCCACAAAGAAAATCTCAGAAATATCGTCCTCTCTGAGTTGGGGGAACCCTTGGAACCATTGCGTAAACTATCGGATCTGTTCACAGCAGCACAACCCGAAACGCATATCCACATCATTGTCGGTATGTACATGGCCGTCACAATCCTAGCTTGCTCTTATCATTGATTACTGGTTATTCAGATGCACCATACCCGACAATCTTTTACTGGTTTCGAGGTGGAGAGACTGAGCAAGAAAGTGCATTGGAAATTCAATCAAAGGAAACAATCTGGAAAGTCAAAGAGCAGCTCGCAAAGCGTCACGCCGAGCTTCGTGATGTACCCGCTGCTTGCATACAAGTGTACAGGATTTTGGAGGATAACATCGAGGAGTATCTCGACAAGATGAATGAGGGCAAGCGCCTCAACGGCAGACAAAAAATATCCGATTGTTTTGCGGATCTCCCTGTTCTCCAAACGTATTGTGTCGTTATCGAAATTGTTCAAACCGACCGTAAGTGATCGTCTGACCTCATTGAGTCATACTGAATCCCGGACCGCAGCGATACTGAAATTTAGACCTCCTCCGCCGACTTCCGGCCAAGTGATCGCAGGAGAGGATCTGACCGACGAAGGGGATCCGATTAAAGTGGCGCGGAACGAGTTCCTCAAAGGTCGTCCCTCAAAGGCTCCTTCTGATTCATCGCATCCTTCGTCATTCCGTGGGTCGCAACGAAATCCGACGACGCAGATACGCTGTGGCCGTCCTCGCGATCCCGAAGAGACTATTCCGGCGACGCTTTTACATCCAGCGTTTGGGCAGTTCCTGGACGACTGCAAGACTCACTCGATAACAGAAGAAGATAATGTTTTCATCGGAAAGTTTGCAAATGCCATGTCGGAGGTGTATGATAACGAAAAAGAGCGAGTGGACAAGGTCAACGCGGTGCTTGCAAGCTACGAAATTGGACTTCGCGTTACCGCGAAGAAAGGAACCCAGGATTACCAGGTGGACGGTGACTTGTCCGTCGGCGAATATCGCTACGTGATTGCAGAGTTCAAAAACGAGGCAGCAGCCTCTGTCTCAGAGCCATACATGCAAGCTGCGGCGTACTACCTTGAGCGGACGAGAACGCAAGTGCTTGAAAGCACGGGGTCTCCCCTGCCATGTTTTCTCTTGGTTCTTTTCGGTTAGTTTTCCGATTTCTTTACGATTCACTGACAAGCAGACCGCTCTCTCTCCAGGACCATACATTGTCTTTGCTGGTGCTGTGTGGAACCTGCGTCCTGCAGTTCAAATTCTTTCGACACCGCTGGCCTTCAATTATCATTCTACTGATACCGACAATCAGATCGCCGCAGCATGCCACATGTCTGCTTTCCGGAAAGCTGTCCGGTCGCTGAAGCAATATTACGAAGTCTTGGCTGTCAATGGACTTTCCAACACGCTGTCTCACCCGTCGCTTTTCCCATATCCCACAAGTTACGTGTCTCTCGCCGATGGCAGCAAGAAAACATTCTGTTATAGAGAACGGGTCAAGGACGATCACAAGCTTCTTTTCTTCGGAACGCTGGTTGAAGACTCGGGCACTGAAGTTCCGATCTGCATCAAATTTGTCCGACGATATTCACGGGAGGCTCATTGGCGCTGTGCACAGTTAGGTTTCGCACCCGCGTTGCGGGGGTTTGAACAGACCGCGGGTGGTTGGTTCATGGTGGTCATGGATGAGCTCGTTGGCTACAAACCATTGAATGACTTGACGGACCGCCTCCCCAAGTCAGCCTTTGAGGAAATCCGCAAGCAGTTGGTCCAATTACATGGCAATGGTTTTGTTCATGGTGATGTCCGCGATGTAAACTTCATGGTGAGAAAGGGAGCTAGGATGATGATTCAATTCATGATCATCGACTTTGACTGGGCTGGCAAAATAAAGGTGGTATGTTATCCTCCATACGTGAACAGAAAAGATATAGATAGGCCAGATGGTGCGAGAGATGGGGAGCCTATTTTTGCAGCTCACGACCTTTGGATGCTGGACGATATAGTCAGGAAGAAGGGCAAGTAGGAATAGATACCTGGAACACAGAAGCTAGATGTGAAATGTACTAGGAATCTTACAAGACAATTGTCTTGCACCACTCAGTCGGTCATAACCATTTAGGCTCGAATGTGAGCACTGGAACTTTGATCTCCGCCCCCGTCTTTGCAGCTTGCACTCTAACCAAATTGTTATTCTGTCCCCCTTTCTAGATTCTCTTCATCCTAAATCCTACTGTGGCTGACGAGTGCACTAATACTACGTCACCTCTAGTTGCTCCAACTCCCTTGTGCATCGCACCAGACACCGTACTCCGTTTGCGCCATGCTACACTTGACCATGTCTGAGACTGTTCCCAGTTCATCCTTCGTTACGAAATCGACGACGCCTACTTCGACGCAGTTAGTAGATTCATGAGCAACGCGTTCGAATACGGGGATGCCCTCCTTTTGCAACAAACCGACCCTGACACTGGTTGAATGTATCCCAGCCCAGATTGGTAATAATCAACCTTACCTGAACCTGGCCACGTACGTATTCTGTTTGTGTCCTCTGAATGACCTTTTAGTGATACCGGCCAGGTTCCGCATGGTTGTCCTAACGGATGAGGATCTCAAGTCCTTCTTTGAGATGGATTTGGTAGCGCCCTTTGGAGACTGTACCAGATCTAGTGCTTCCAACACACAACAGCGGGTTCTTACATAGGTGACCGCCTTGCTATCGATCGATATACGAGGGCGGTGGAACCCCAAGCGCGCGAGTCTCTTCTCTCGCCGATACCGAGTAAATCGAGCTTTCCGTCTGGCGGGACAGCAACACTTTCGCCTTCAAAGGCATCATCATTGACGCTCACAGTTGATACGATCGCGGACAGTGCTTTGGAAGATGGGTTGTCGGCGGCGGCGTTATCCTCGGCAGGTTTTACCTCTTTGCCACCGTCAAGGCAGTGAGCGCGGCATTCTTGGACCGGACGCCGTTTGCGATTGATGTGGGTGACAACGAGGATGATAGTGGTGACCTTGACTTGGTTCACAGTGAGGACGACAACCAAGTTGTGAATGAGGTTATTTTGACATTCGGAACGCTGATTCATTGCGAGCCGCAGGTTGACACTTTCTTGGAGGCAAATGATTCGGGACAGTCGGAGGCTGACAAGGAGGTCGTGAAAGGTGAATACATGGTCTTTATTGGTCCCCTGTTCCCTCAAAGACATCATGACCCACCATTAATTCTAGATCTCCTCAATGTGAAGCCAAGGTAACAAGTATATCATCGGGAGAGTGCATGATCATTGTATTGTCGATCATTCTACATGTATGCTACTTTACTTTTGGTCATGATATTACCGGCCTCTGGCCGAGGACATACATTCTATTCTGTATATTGCAAAATCAAGATGCTATACTACACGCACGAAGGGGTGGTGCATACCTAAATACTTACAAAGAGGGTCCGCGATCGGCCCATCCGGATTGCTATGTCTGGCTCGATCGAACCAGGCGTTATCATATTTTGGTTGGGATGATCAACACAAGGTGAACTTCGGGAAAGTGAAGAAACAGACCATGAATCACTTACTGCAACAGCTGCCACGACACCTATCATTTGTTTAGAGCATCAAGCAAGAGTCAGAAAGAAGTTACAGATGCACCCGAATGCCCATCCAATGTCTGCACAACTTCTCTACTCTGCAAATCCCAAATGTACACCTTATTATCCTCGCTACCCGAAGCGATCCGTTTTCCTCCTGTGACACTGAAACAGGCGGCGATGCAAAATTTCTCGTTGCGGAGGCAGATGTATGTCTTGAGGCAACGTGAAGTCCCAAAAGTACCGATTGCTTCCGCAACGAGCAAATGATCAAAGGTGGTCGTGGGCGCAACATAGTACTCTACCACGGGCACGAACACGTCCACTAAAGTTCGACTGCTCAGGACACCCGCGTCCAAAAATTCGCTTAGCCGACGAAGTGCACGCGTCCGACGATGCGTTTGGATATGATAGCAATTCACGAAGAAGCTGGCTCCTTTGTCGCCACCCGCTAAAAGGGGAGTAATGGCGAGATACCAGTGCATTGTGAGATTTCATATGCGAGCACACCCAGTACTTTGGTGCATACGAGCTCACTATTGGCACGCAATGCACCCTGTAGAGCAGGCAACGCGACTCGCAACGCCTTGACGAAGATCTGCATACCGCCACGGAGACGGAGGACAAGGTGGAGGGTGAACTCCTTCTGGAGGTTGTAATCTGAAAGGGTACGCCTGTCCTCAAGCTGTTTGCCGGCGAAGATGAGGCGCTACTGGTCCAGGGTAATACTGTCTGGCATGTCAGTGGACATGTTCTTGAAATCGGAGCTAATTCCACTCGCCCCTCCTTGTCTTGAATCTTGGCCTTGATGTTATCGATAGTATCGGAAGACTCCGCCTCGAGGGCAATGCCATTGTCTTTCCAGTGAGGGTCTCGACGAAGATCTGTATGCTGCCAAATGAATTAGCAAGGTGTTGCAACGCTGGGAGGAGATGCCTACGTAGTGGTTGGAGTGTTTGGGTTTAGGGCTCCGTGAAAACTCCAGGTATTAGTTATTGACATGTTATTAACCTAGGAAGGTTTGGGAGGGTTATTGCCATGGGTTAAAGGCTAGAACAAAGCCGGTGGCGCCGGAACACACCTTGTTTACGCCGATGCCACCTCCATCAATATGGTAACATGAACACCAGTGACGATGTACTATGTACAAGGGAACCACGAATCTCCGCCTTGGAACTGTCGCTATCTTCATTCGTATGTCCTTGCCGGCTGCCGCTGAATCTGGGTATGTCACAAGGAAAGGTAGAAGCTAAGAGACAATGAGGCCTTTCACATGGTGAGCGTTATAGGCTGCACTTACAAATCGTCACGGACTGTTTTGACACGAGGGTGTCGCACACCATGTCCCCTATGTAAGATCCAGTGCACATCCGAATCACTCCAAAGCGCCGAAACATGTCCACGCCGCATACACCTACCCTAGGTGCTGTCCCAAAGTCAACCCACGTGCAGCAACGGATCCTGAATGGGTGGATCTCCTGAAACATGTTCGGAACGTCAGTTACAAGGAAGAGCACTTATCCATGCTCCAAGGGCTCGTGCTCACAGAGGACAGTTGTGCTGCCACTGACTTGCCTTGTGCACCATGGAAGGGTGCAGTGTTGGTCACTCCCTGTCAGGAAAAAAGCTCAGCGCTCAGGCCTTCAGGTGTCATAGCTGCCTGCTAAATTGGCACTGCGGAGGTGCTCACTGAAGGGCTTGTGAACGAGGTGTGTCATTCTGGAACTCACGATCCGCACAGATTCACTCTAGTATGTATTCACACCTTTTTTTAGATCTGGCCACACCTTGCGCTTGTGCATCTCACCCAGTCGTGGATGCTCCTCTACTCTCTTGGCCGTTATGGCATCTCACTGAATACGTTGTGCATGTGGTGCGCGCCGTGCATACCAAATGCATCAGAGCCGAGCCCGCCTAAAAGTGCATTGTCGTAGTCAGCCTGACGATACGAATGGCCAATGACCATGACCATCTAGCCAGTGAAAGACGATGATGACCGCGATCACCACCACGCCTCATCTGTGCAGCCAGCGCGACGACAGCGATAGCGGCCACCACCATCAGCACTGTGCAGACAGCACTACGATGACGACTGTCACCAGCCAGCACGACGACAACGACAACTGCACCATTCTGCCAACTCGTTAATCTTGACGATGGCCAACATCACCATTGCAACCAATGGCACATCAACTATGATGACGATTACCACGATCCCCCAACTTGGCTCCCTCGTGCAGCCAAAACGTTGATGATGGCCACCACCACCATACTTCTCTGACTGCCTCCACTACCGCCCCCACTTCCTCAGTGCGGCCTTCCGTCCCTGCGCTTCCGTTGCATGGCCCCCAGGCAGTCTGGGAGGGGTGCTAGGGTGCATACTCGACGCGTGCACCCACAATGACGACAACGATCCATCCCCGTCTTGTTTGAGATGTCTGAACACGTATCCGGAGATCCGTCAGCGATGTGGAAGTCGATGAAAAGCGAAGAACATGAAGAACATGACAACAAAAACGGAGACATTCGTGTATCTCAGTTGGGAAAAGTATACAGTCAAGTAAGTGGGCGGGTGAATGTTATGTATGTCTGGGTGTACAATACACCCATGTGCAGATCTTTATCTAGCCATCCTTCCTCCGGGACAGCGATATTTCCCAGTACAAAGTCACCATTGTATTGACTCAATGCCCTAATTATGTACAATATGCATAAGCTTGCTACAAGCCTGTTTTGTAGGGTCATCGCAAAACCCTATCTTGTGTGACGCAAGTGACGAGTTATCTGGGGAAAATGCGTATTCCACGTCCAAAGTATACCGAAGGTACTTGGTCTTGCCTATGCATGGTTTATGGCAATGAACCACTTCAATTGAAACCTAGTATTAGCGATAGTTTCAGTCTCGCTACGAATTAAAACATGAAACACACGGTTTGATAGCATCATGGAATGACAAGCTGACACAAAAGTGTCATCACTCACGGTAGTTGTTTAGCTCCCGCTCTTCACCTTTGCGTTGATCTTCCAAATAGAGGGCCCTCAGCAAAACACCAACAAGTGATGAAGTAAAGCACCCACCACGCCCACCCAAGAATGATCACAACCATGTTGTATCCAGTGGAACGCAACGTCCGTTGGCTCATTCCGGCTTCCAGGGATCTGCACGTGCTTGGGCAAACTGACAAGGTCATTGGATAAGTACGGCAGAACATGTCAAGAGATTTTTACATCCCTTGTGTTGTACAGGTATGTGGCGATGGGACGACACAGCATCCACAATGATCCGAGGAGATGATCAATTAGTGCACGAACACATACAAGACAGACATGGGGCGAAGGGAAAATAAAGGACCCACGGGTCACTTATAATAATGGCCCCTGCGGCGGTCATCGTGACCACCCAGCTTCCTGCAATGAAGCTCAACTTGTGTCGAGCTGCCCAATCCGCAAACCTCTTTTTCATGGTGAGGGTCCCCCACTGGAGCCGCTCCTCGTGCCCGCGATGTTCAACGGCGAATTTATCCACACCGTCCCTGAGGAATCCAGCATATATATGCTGGAAAGGGGTAAATTTATATTCAAATGTGAGAGCGATTTCAACAGAGTACCACGCCCCAGTATGCGGTGTTCTGCGAGGATGTTTATCATAGGAAATACAGCAACGATGGTGCCTACTTGTTTAGTTGCTTGACGAAAGAGGTAAAGTTGGAGTACTTGAACATGCGAGGAAGGGCAGACTTGGTGAACACCCGAAAAAGCGGACAGCGTGCGCTAGCGAGCAACCGTGAGTGGAAGGAAGATTGATGAAGTTGACCACGGGGAAGGGGAAGTAAGAAAGAAGTGATATAGTGAGACCACCTTTACGACAAAGAAATCTTCACTGGGGCCCATGATACGATGTGCGAGAATGGGTGGTCCGCGAGCATCCTACGATAGACGGAAAATAAGGCCAAGAGTCGATAGGTGAAAAGGAACGCACTTGATAAACTTCCTGACGAAGTCGCTCGTCGATGGCATGTTATCATCGCTGTCCTTTTGAGGTGGTTGTAGGGGTAGGGAAGGGGGTGGTGGTTGAGAGGATTGCAGCTGCTCGGGTTTGAGTTGTCTCGTCTCCATCGTGCTGGATGCATTTTGGCGATGTGGGCTGTATGAGTGGAGCATGTCGTCGCAGGAGATGGATGTGCGGTGGAGGGTGGATGCCCAAGGGACGGAAGCGGAGGAAGAGAGGGCAGTGGAGGCGTGGAGACCTGTGGAGACGGATGCCGGTGGGTGGTGTGGGGAGACATGCGGGACGAGCTTCCTACAATGAAGTTCAACTCGTGTCGAGCTGCCCAATCCGCAAACCTCTCTTTCATGGTGAGATGCTCCTCGTGCCCGCGACGTTCAATATCTGAGGGATCTAGTATATATGCCGGAAAGGGGGTCAATTTATATGTGAACGATTTCGACAGAGTACCACGCACCAGTGCGAGTGCTTTGAAGTCAAGCATGCGGTGTTCTGCGAGGATGTTCGTCATAGGAAATACAACAATGATGGTGCCCAGCGCCTTCAGTTGCAGTGATGGCGAATGAAAGTACGGCCATCGGCCATTCAGGATGTGGATGCTTGGGATCGTAAAGGTGGCATCCATCACGGTACCTTCGACCGCGCCACTAACTGTTGCACCTTTCGCACCAATCAGGTTACTTGACTCGTCTTAGGAGGAGATCGTCATCATCCTTAGTACCTTCATGGCAAGTGCTGGCGAGAGACGAACCAGATACCGTCATGATCAATGGCTGGATGGATGTCAGCCTATCTGAGTAGAATGATCGGAATGCACGTTTGCGCCGAGTCGTTGCGCCCATCGGACGTTTTGGAAATTTGGGTGCACCTCGTTGAGTCAACGAGGCTGCTCGATAAGCGCCCTGATATCGACCTTGTCTTGCGACGCTTTCAATCCAACCACCACCCACCCAGCTCCGCTCGACACACAACTTTTTGTAACAACCATGGTTCCTAGAGTCGTCAGAAAAGTTTTGGCTTCTCTGCCGTGCAGGAATACGGGGAAGCGTAGCGCAAACCCCAGTGCAAGTGAGTATATATGGTTGGCTGGATAGCGTACATTAGCAGTGTGGTCACTGACTCCTCTCTACAGGTGCCGACGATGTACTTCACATAGATCCTATGGACGTCGGAAACCCTAAGCAGCGTGATGCGGGCTGCAGCGCAGGTGGGTGCTTATGTCCAATATCGTGAACCGAATAACATACATTGACAAGATGACGACCGGCTTGTTTCTCCAGGTGCTAACGATACACTTCGAATGGACCCTGCGGACGTCAGCAAGACTGAGCAGCCGATTTCCAGTGCAGGTGAGTCCTTGAGTCCGATATCATGGTCTGGACGGCGTGCATTACCAAGGTGGCGACTAACTCCTCTCCCAGGTGCTGATGATGTGCTTCACATGGGTTCTGCGGACGTCAGAAACACTGAGCAGCGTAACCCAGGCTCCAGCGCAGGTGAGTGCTTATGGCCAATATCATGGACCGTACATTAATGGCATGCCGACCGACCACTCTCTAGGTGCTGATGATATGCTTCGCATGGATCCTAAGACCGTCAGAAAGCACTTCGACCGTATTGGTCGTTTTAGAATTCTCGTCATCGGCAGATCCAATGCTGGTAAAACAACTGTCTTACAGCGTGTCTGCAATACCACAGAGCTCCCCGAAGTCTTCAATGCCGAAGGTGAAAAGGTAGGATGTCTCGCTGCACAATATTGGAAGGCAATGGATGAATATTCCCAGATTGATCCTACGGTTGTGCAGGGATCTCTGGAGGTGTGTTTCATGACTCTGGAACATGACACCAACAAACTAAGAATGCTCAGAGAGGATATCATGACATTGAGAATG
>Ga0307516_10009495_pt1 | contig 10837 bp, 10 predicted proteins | sample 19_EM_MG_FD_203310 | JGI IMG/M metagenome (GOLD analysis project Ga0307516, IMG submission 203310) | Populus trichocarpa ectomycorrhiza microbial communities from riparian zone in the Pacific Northwest, United States - 19_EM | ecosystem: Host-associated > Plants > Roots > Unclassified | place...
GGCGCGCTCGACGCCCTCACCCGCGCCCACCTGCAAGACGAACTGCTGAAGATCGTCGGCCGCACGCACAGCACGGTGGTGATGGTCACGCACGATGTCGACGAGGCGGTGCTGTTGTCCGACCGCATCGTGATGATGACCAACGGCCCGGCGGCCACAATCGGCGAGATCCTGTCCGTCGAACTGGACCGCCCGCGTAATCGGGTGGATCTGGCCGAAGACTCTCGCTATGTGCACTACCGCAAGGAGGTACTCGACTTCCTGTACACCCGTCACGGCCACGTTGAGAAAGCCGCTGCCTGACTTGCCGAACGGCCTGAGTGAGAGAAGCAGGCATGGCGCTTGCTGATAGACAAGCGGCGGGACGCTCCTGCGTTTGTCGTCTATCTCCTCAGTAGGGGCAGTTGCCCTTTTTGTCGACCTCCTGGTTCGCAAGGCCGGGAGGTCTTTTTCTTTTGTCGCGCTCAGCGCCGCTCGGTGCTTTTGGCTCCGGCGTCACGTCACTGCGCGACATGAGCCTTCGCCGAAAACACTTTCAGTGTTTTTCTTTGGCGTGGTTGATCGAGTACTTGGGGATCTCGATGGTCACGTCCTGCTGCGCCAGGATGGCCTGACATGACAGCCTCGATGTGGGCTCCAAACCCCAGGCGCGGTCGAGCAAGTCTTCTTCTACCTCATCGATCTCGCCGAGCGACTTGAAGCCCTCGCGGACAACCACGTGGCAGGTGGTGCAGGCCGCACTCATTTCGCATGCGTGCTCGATCTCGATGTCGTGCTCGAGCAGGGCTTCGCACAGCGAGGTGCCGGGCGTTGCCTGGATCTCTGCTCCCTGCGGGCAGTATTCGGGATGAGGAAGTATCTTGATGACGGGCATGTTCTGGTTCTCAGACTTCTTCGACGCGGCGGCCCGCCAGCGCGCGGCGAATGCCGCGGTTCATGCGCTCGGCCGCAAAGGCTTCGGTCCCCTTGGCCAGGGCTTCGACGGCGGTGTCGATCTCGGCGTGGTCATCGCCGTTCTGGATGGTTTCGAGCGCTGCCAGCAGCGACTGGATGCGACCGTGTTCTTCATCGCTCAGCAAGTCGCCATCGGCTGCTAGTGCCGATCGCGTTGCCAGCAACATGCGCTCGGCTTCCACACGCGATTCGCGCAGGCTGCGAGCACGCATGTCGACCTCGGCCGTACTGAAGCTTTCGGTGAGCATGCGGGCGACTTCATCGTCCGACAGGCCGTAACTCGGCTTCACGGTGATCGCGGCCTCAACGCCTGAGCCTTCTTCGCGGGCGCTGACGGCAAGCAAACCGTCGGCATCGACCTGAAAGCTCACGCGAATGCGCGCGGCCCCCGCCACCATGGGCGGAATGCCGCGCAGTTCGAAGCGGGCCAGCGATCGGCAATCGCTTACCAGTTCGCGTTCGCCCTGCACCACATGGATGGCCATGGCCGTCTGGCCATCCTTGAAGGTGGTGAAGTCTTGGGCGCGCGCCGTGGGAATGGTGCTGTTACGCGGAATGATCCGCTCGACGAGGCCACCCATGGTCTCGAGCCCCAGGGACAAGGGAATCACGTCGAGCAACAGCAGTTCGTCCGCACCGGCGTTGCCCGCCAATGCGTTGGCCTGAATGGCCGCACCCAACGCCACCACCTCGTCCGGGTTCAGGTTCGTGAGCGGCGGCTTGCCGAAGAACTCACCCACCACCGCCTGCACCTTGGGCATGCGCGTGGAGCCGCCGACCATCACGACACCTTGCACATCGTCCTTCGCCGCCTTGGCGTCGCGAAGCACCTTGCGCAATGCACCCAACGTGCGGGCGATCAGGTCTTGCGTGATGGCGTCGAACTCGTCTCGTGTCACCCGCACCGACAACTCCCCACCGCTCAACGGGCAGGCCAGCGTCGCATGGTCGCTGGAAGACAGCTTCTCCTTGGCGGCACGCGCCGCGACGAGCACGGAGCGCTTGTCTTGCGGCGTGGCGGCTTGCAGCCCGCTTTGGGTCAGCGCCCAGTCGGCAAGCTGGCGATCGAAGTCATCCCCACCCAAGGCGGAATCCCCGCCTGTCGCGACGACCTCGAATACGCCTTGCGTCAGGCGCAGCAACGAGATGTCGAAGGTGCCACCGCCGAGGTCGTACACCGCGTAGAGGCCTTCGGACCCGTTCTCGAGCCCATAGGCGATCGCCGCGGCGGTCGGCTCGTTGATGAGGCGCAAGACGTTCAGGCCGGCCAGCTGCGCGGCATCTTTCGTGGCCTGACGCTGTGCATCGTCGAAATAGGCCGGCACCGTGATCACGGCACCGAACAGGTCTTCGGCAAACGTGTCTTCAGCGCGGTAGCGCAGCGTCGCCAGAATCTCGGCTGACACCTCGACCGGTGACTTCACGCCATCGACCGTGCGCAGCTTGACCATGCCCGGCTCGTCGACAAAGTCGTACGGCAGCTTCTCGCGCTGCACGATGTCGCTCAAGCCACGGCCCATGAAGCGCTTGACCGACACGATGGTGTTGCGGGGATCGGTGGCGGCCTCCATCAACGCGTCGTTTCCGATCTGGCGACGCCCCTGCTCCAGGTAGCGCACGGCTGAGGGCAGGATCACGCGGCCCGCGTCGTCGGGCAGGCATTCCGCCACCCCGTTGCGAACCGCGGCTACCAGCGAATGCGTGGTGCCGAGGTCGATGCCGACGGCAATCCGGCGTTGATGCGGATCGGGGCTTCCGCCGGGTTCTGAAATCTGAAGCAAGGCCATGGCAGTTATTGTCCCAGCGCTTCCAGGCGTCGATCGACGTCGTCGGCAAAGCGCTCAACGAACATGAGGGCTCTGACGTCCTGAGCGGCGGCAACGAAGTCTTTCTTGTCGTCGAGGATGGCCTGCAGTTGCACCAGCGCCTTGTCGCGGTGCTTCACCACGGCGTCTGCCAGCGCTTCGACATCAGGCAGCGAAACCGCTTCGTCCAGCGCTTCGCGCCACTCCATCTGCTGTATCAGGAATCCAGAAGGCATCGCAGTGTTGTTCTCGGCATCGATGGGGGCACCGTTCAGCTCGCACAGGTAGGCAGCGCGCTTCAGCGGCTCTTTCATGCGTTGGTAAGCCTCGTTCACACGCACGGCCCATTGCATCGCCAAGCGCTGCGAGGCGGCACCCTCCGCAGCAAAGCGATCGGGGTGCACCTGAGCCTGCAACTCACGCCAACGCGTGTCGATGGCTGCGCGGTCTTGCGCAAAGCGCGGCGGCAGTCCCAACAGAGTGAAGTCGTCGTCGTCCAGCTTCACGACACGCTCGATTCGTCAAAAACAAAGGCGCGACCTGAGCCGCGCCTGGATGGGTCAGCCGAGGGTCAGACCCGGAACGATTCACCGCACCCGCATCGGTCTTTCTCGCGCGGGTTGTGAAACTTGAAGCCTTCGTTCAAGCCCTCGCGCACGAAGTCGAGTTCGGTGCCGTCGATGTAGGGCAAGCTCTTCGGGTCGATCAACACCTTCACGCCATGGCCTTCGAAGACCACGTCTTCGGGCGCCACGTCATCCGCGTACTCCAGCTTGTAGGCCAGGCCCGAGCAGCCGGTGGTCTTCACGCCCAGGCGCACACCCACGCCCTTGCCGCGTTTGGTGATGTAGCGCGACACATGCCGCGCCGCTGCTTCTGTCAGCGTGACCGCCATGTCAGTGAGCTTTCTTGGCCTTGTAATCGTTCACGGCCGCCTTGATGGCGTCTTCGGCCAGGATGGAGCAGTGAATCTTCACCGGCGGTAGCGCCAGCTCTTCGGCGATGTGCGTGTTCTTGATGGTCAGCGCTTCGTCGAGTGACTTGCCCTTGACCCATTCGGTCACCAGTGAGCTCGATGCAATGGCCGAGCCGCACCCGTAGGTCTTGAACTTGGCGTCTTCGATCAGGCCCGTGACGGGGTTGACCTTGATCTGCAGCTTCATCACGTCGCCACAGGCCGGTGCACCGACCATGCCGGTACCCACGGTGTCATCACCCTTTTCGAACGAACCCACGTTGCGCGGATTCTCGTAATGCTCAACCACTTTTTCGCTGTATGCCATGTCAGTTCTCCAGAATTCAATGCGGCGATGTCAATGGGCGGACCACTGGATCGTGCTGATGTCGATGCCGTCCTTGTGCATCTCCCACAGCGGCGACAACTCGCGCAACTTGGCCACGCGGTCTTTCAGCGTGGTGATCACGTAGTCGATCTCTTCCACGGTCGTGAAGCGACCGATGGTCATGCGCAGCGACGAGTGCGCCAATTCATCACTGCGGCCCAGGGCGCGCAGCACATAGCTCGGCTCCAGGCTCGCCGATGTGCAGGCCGAGCCCGACGACACGGCAATGCCCTTGATGCCCATGATCAGCGACTCGCCCTCGACAAAGTTGAACGACATGTTCACGTTGTGCGGAACGCGCTGCGTCGGGTGCCCATTCAGGAAGGTCTGTTCGATGTCGGACAGGCCGTTGATCAAGCGCTGCTGCAGCATGCGAATGCGCTCGATCTCCACGCCCATTTCTTCGCGTGCAAGGCGATACGCCTCGCCCATGCCGACGATCTGGTGCGTGGCCAGCGTGCCCGAACGCATGCCGCGCTCATGCCCACCGCCATGCATCTGCGCTTCGATGCGCACACGCGGCTTGCGGCGCACATACAGCGCACCGATGCCCTTGGGGCCATAGGTCTTGTGCGAGGCCAGGCTCATCAGATCGACCGGCAGCTTGGCCAGATCGATCGCGACCTTGCCCGTGGCCTGAGCAGCGTCGACGTGGAAGATGATGCCGCGCTCGCGGCACATCGAACCGATGGCCGTGATGTCCTGGATGACGCCGATCTCGTTGTTGACCAACAGCACCGACACCAGGATCGTGTCCTCGCGGAGTGCTGCCTTCAGCTTCTCCAGGTCAAGCAATCCGTCTTCCTGCACGTCGAGGTAGGTGACGTCAAAACCTTGGCGCTCGAGTTCGCGCATCGTGTCGAGCACAGCCTTGTGCTCGGTCTTCAGCGTGATCAGGTGCTTGCCGCGGGTTTTGTAGAACTGCGCCGCACCCTTCAGGGCAAGGTTGATGGACTCGGTGGCCCCCGACGTCCACACGATCTCGCGCGGGTCGGCGTTGACCAGGGCTGCAACCTGCTCACGCGCCTTTTCGACCGCCGCCTCCGCTTCCCAACCCCAGGCGTGGCTGCGAGATGCCGGGTTGCCGAAATGTTCGCGCAACCACGGAATCATCGCGTCCACCACGCGTTGGTCGACCGGCGTCGTGGCGCCGTAGTCCATGTAGATCGGGAAATGCGGGGTCATGTCCATGGCGATACTGCGAGGAAAGGAATACTTGTGAGGGCGCTACTTACTTGTTGAAGGCGTTGCCCAACGCGAACACCGAATTGGGCGCGGTGATCTTGATAGGCTTGACGACCGGCTGGGTCGAGATGGCGCGCTTGACGGGGTGCTCTTCGATCGAGATCCCCTTGGCAAGCTGCTCTTCCACCAACTTGCGCAGCGAAATCGAATCGAGGTACTCGATCATCTTGGAGTTGAGGCTTGCCCACAGGTCGTGCGTCATGCAACGACCCGAGTCTTCGCCCATGCAGTTTTCCTTGCCGCCACACCCGGTGGCGTCAATGGGTTCGTCGACGGCAACGATGATGTCCGCGACGGTGATTTCTTCAGACTTGCGGCCAAGCGAATAGCCGCCGCCAGGGCCACGGGTACTTTCCACCAGCTCATGCCGGCGAAGCTTGCCAAACAGCTGCTCGAGATAAGAAAGAGAAATCTGCTGGCGCGCGCTGATGGCAGCCAGCGCAACGGGGCCAGTGTTCTCGCGCAGGGCGAGGTCGATCATCGCGGTAACGGCAAAACGGCCTTTTGTGGTCAGACGCATGAAATCCTCCTGGTGCCGGTAACGACACAACAAATCAATGAAAGCGATCAAGGGTTGGCTTCACGCTTTGTCGAGCCCCGCCGTTAAGCGGGATAACCCTCGGATTGCTGTTCCCGACAGGTTTACTCAAGTATAGCTGAGACCTACTGATTCGGTCGACATTGGGTCAGGAAGTTCCCCTATGTTGCGCAAGCTTTTGTCGCAGCAAAAATGCCACAAAACCATCGCAAGAGTCTTCAACGAGGTCCAGTACGTGCTCAAAACCCGCCGGACCGCCTTGATAAGGATCGGGAACCACCTCGGCCTGGTGCCGACTGGCGTGCTGGGTCAGGCGACCCAGCTTTGAATGATGTTGGGGCGGACACTGTTCTTCCAACCACCCCAGGTTTTCCCAGTCCATGGCCAGGATGAAGTCGCAGGTCTCGAAATCGGCCGTGGCGACCGGCCGAGCCCGAAGCGCTTCCAAGTTGTAACCACGCCGTTTGGCATGGGCCATAGAACGTGCATCCGGCGGCTCGCCGCTGTGCCAGGCCAGCGTTCCGGCCGAATCGACGTCGACGGCATGCTCCAAACCTGCCGCCCGCAGCTTGTGCCGCAGCACCGCCTCGGCCGTGGGAGAGCGGCAGATGTTGCCCATGCAGACCATCAGCACACTCAGTTTCTTCAGCTCCGACGTCATTTGGAGGGCGCCACCGGCACGATGTTGTCCTTGCCCGGCGCACCGAACGCCTGCTCCCTTAGCATGGCCAACTGGTCGCGCACACGGGCGGCTTTCTCAAATTCCAGGTTGCGGGCGTGGTCGAGCATCTGCTTCTCGAGCTGCTTGATGCGCTTGCCCAGGTCTTTTTCCGACAAAGCCTCGATGGCGGCGGCCTCGATTTCGCGGTGCTCACCCTTGGTCTTCTCCGAATAGACGCCGTCGATCAGGTCCCTCACCTGCTTCTGGATGCTGCGCGGCGTAATGCCCTGCTCGGTGTTGTGGGTCATCTGCTTGGCGCGCCGGCGTTCGGTTTCACCAAGGGCTAGCTTCATCGATTCGGTGACCCCGTCGGCGTAGAGGATGGCCTTGCCGTTCAAGTTGCGAGCCGCGCGGCCGATCGTCTGGATCAGCGAGCGTTCCGAGCGCAGGAAGCCTTCCTTGTCGGCATCGAGGATGGCAACTAACGAGACCTCGGGAATGTCCAGCCCCTCGCGCAGCAGGTTGATGCCAACCAGCACGTCGAATGCGCCCAGCCGCAGGTCGCGAAGGATTTCAACACGCTCCACCGTGTCGATATCACTGTGCAGGTAGCGCACCTTCACGCCGTTGTCGGCCAGGTAGTCGGTCAGCTGCTCGGCCATGCGTTTCGTCAGCGTGGTGATCAGCACGCGCTCGTTGATCTCGACGCGCTCGCGAATCTCCTGCAGCACGTCGTCGACCTGGTGCGTGGCGGGCCGCACTTCGACCAGCGGATCGATCAGGCCCGTGGGCCGCACCAGCTGCTCAACGACCTGACCGGCATTCTTCTTCTCGAAGTCCGCCGGCGTGGCCGAGACGAACACCACCTGGCGCATCTTCTTCTCGAACTCCTCGAACTTCAGCGGCCGGTTGTCCAGCGCTGATGGCAGGCGAAAACCGTACTCCACGAGCGTCGTCTTGCGCGCCCGGTCGCCGTTGTACATGCCGCCCAGCTGGCCTATCAGCACGTGCGACTCGTCGAGAAACATCACCGCGTCTTTCGGCAGGTAGTCCACCAGCGTCGACGGCGGGTCGCCGGGCGCTGAACCTGAAAGATGCCGCGTGTAGTTCTCGATGCCCTTGCAGTGGCCGATCTCCTGCAGCATCTCCAAGTCGAAGCGCGTGCGCTGCTCCAGGCGCTGGGCCTCGACCAGCTTGCCGCCTTTCACGAGCTCGTCGAGCCGCTCGCGCAACTCCTGCTTGATGGTGTCGATGGCTGCCAGCACGCGGTCGCGCGGTGTCACGTAGTGGCTGGACGGGTAAACCGTGAAACGGATGATCTTCTGCTTGATCCTGCCGCTGAGCGGGTCGAAGAGTTGCAGCGTCTCGACCTCGTCGTCGAACAGCTCGATGCGGATCGCCAGCTCCGAATGCTCGGCCGGGAACACGTCGATGGTGTCGCCCCGGACGCGGAAGGTACCGCGGCTGAAGTCCATCTCGTTGCGCTGGTACTGCATGCGAATGAGCTGCGCGATCACGTCGCGCTGGCCCATCTTGTCTCCCGTGCGCAGCGTCATCACCATGCGGTGGTAGTCGCTCGGGTTGCCGATGCCGTAGATGGCCGAGACGGTCGCCACGATCACCACGTCGCGGCGCTCCAGCAGGCTCTTCGTCGCGCTGAGGCGCATCTGCTCGATGTGCTCGTTGATCGAGCTGTCTTTCTCGATGAACAGGTCGCGCTGAGGCACGTAGGCCTCGGGCTGGTAGTAGTCGTAATAGCTCACGAAGTACTCGACCGCGTTCTTCGGAAAGAACTCGCGGAACTCGCTGTAGAGCTGCGCGGCCAGCGTCTTGTTGGGCGCGAAGACGATCGCTGGCCGGCCCAGGCGGGCGATCACGTTGGCCATGGTGAAGGTCTTGCCCGAACCGGTCACACCCAGCAAGGTCTGGTAGGTCAGGCCGTCGTTGATGCCTTCCACCAATTGCCCGATCGCCGTGGGTTGATCACCGGCGGGCGGATAGGGCTGGAACAGCTGGAACGGCGAATTGGGGTAGCTCACGAACTCACCCTGCTCGGGTGCGTTCAAGACGGGGGAGTCAGACAGGTCGGCCATGGCAGATAAAATCTCCGGGTTTCCCCGCTAATGGGGCGCACTGGGCAATCGTCCAGAGTAGCCCAAAACGTTTATCAGCTCTACTGACAGCCCCATGGCTCGTCGAGTCGAGCCCGCCCCCGAGGGGTCAAGAAACTCGGGAGCGGCCCTTTGTTTTCTTGAGACAAGGACTGTCCATGACCTCGCTGTTCGCCGCCGTTGAAATGGCACCCCGTGATCCGATCCTCGGCCTCAACGAACAGTTCAACGCCGATCCGAACCCTGCCAAGGTGAACCTCGGCGTCGGCGTCTACTACGACGACAACGGCAAGCTGCCCCTGCTCAAGTGCGTGGCCCAGGCCGAGAAGCAGATCCAGGAAGCGGCCAGCGCGCGCGGCTACCTGCCGATCGACGGCATCGCCGCCTACGACAAGGCCGTGCAAGGCCTGGTGTTCGGCGCCGACAGCGCCGCGCTGAAAGACGGCCGCGTGGCCACCGTGCAAGGCCTGGGCGGCACCGGCGGGCTGAAGATCGGCGCCGACTTCCTGAAGAAGGTGAACCCGAGCGCCAAGGTGCTCATCAGCGACCCCAGCTGGGAAAACCACCGCGCGCTGTTCACCAACGCCGGCTTCCCGGTCGATACCTATCCGTACTACGACGCCGCCAAGCGCGGGGTCAACTTCGACGGCATGCTGGGCGCGCTGAACAGCGCCGCCGCCGGCACCATCGTCGTGTTGCACGCCTGCTGCCACAACCCGACCGGCTACGACATCACGCCGGCCCAGTGGGAGCAGGTCGTCCAAGCCGTCAAGACGAAGAAACTGGTGCCCTTCCTCGACATGGCCTACCAAGGCTTCGGCGAAGGCATTGCTGAAGACGGCGCCGTGATCGCGCAGTTCATGGGTGCGGGCCTCGACTTCTTCGTCTCGACCTCGTTCTCCAAGAGCTTCTCGCTGTACGGCGAACGCGTCGGCGCACTCAGCGTGGTCTGTGAAAGCAAGGACGAAGCGGCTCGCGTGCTGAGCCAACTCAAGATCGTCATCCGCACCAACTACTCCAACCCGCCGACGCACGGCGCACAGATCGTCGCCACGGTGCTCAACACGCCGGCGCTGCGCGCGATGTGGGAAGAAGAACTCGCCGGCATGCGCGTTCGCATCAAGCAGATGCGCACCGCCTTGCTCGAGAAGCTTCAGGCCGCCGGCATCAAGCAGGACATGAGCTTCATCACGAAGCAAAAAGGCATGTTCAGCTACTCCGGGCTGAGCAAGGAGCAGATGCAGCGGCTGCGCAGCGAATTCGGCATCTACGGCGTCGACTCCGGCCGCATCTGCGTGGCCGCACTGAACAGCAAGAACATCGACGCAGTCGTCAGCGCGATCCTCAAGGTCAGCTGAGCATCGCACCAAGGTGTCGCTCCGGCGACACCTCACAAAGCTCACATTTGGTGCGAATACCCGCTCTTTTCGGGGTTTTCACCCGCGCGCCAAACCGCACGATTCTGGGCACCTGCCTAGAATGCTGCAACGCGCAAATTGTGCTGCACCAGCAGACCCATCCGGTCTCGTGAGGAACCACCATGCTGTATCAGCTCTACGAATCCCAGCGCGCTCTCCTGAGCCCGTTTTCCGAGTTCGCCAGCGCCTCGGCCAAGCTCTACAGCCACCCGCTCTCGCCCTTTACGCACACGCCTCTGGCGCACCGCGTGTCTGCCGGGCTCGACCTGATGCACCGGCTGTCGAAGGAATACGAGAAACCCGAATTCAACATCACCACAGTCCAGGTACAAGGTACCGACGTGGCGGTGCAAGAGCAGGTGGCAATCGAAAAGCCCTTCTGCCGACTGCTGCGCTTCAAGCGCTTTACCGACGACCTGCCGCTGCTGTCGACGATGAAGGAACAGCCCACGGTGCTCGTCGTGGCGCCGCTCTCGGGCCACCATTCCACGCTGCTGCGCGAAACCGTGCGCGCACTGCTGGTCGACCACAAGGTCTTCATCACCGACTGGACCGACGCACGCATGGTGCCGCTCGAGGCCGGCCCGTTCCACCTCGACGACTATATTTTTTACGTGCAGGAGTTCATCCGCCACATCGGCCCCGAGGTGAACGTGATCTCGGTGTGCCAGCCCACCGTTCCAGTTCTGGCTGCCGTTTCGCTGATGGCGAGCAAGGGGGAATTCACTCCCCGCACGCTGACGATGATGGGCGGCCCGATCG
>Ga0307516_10009496_pt1 | contig 10837 bp, 12 predicted proteins | sample 19_EM_MG_FD_203310 | JGI IMG/M metagenome (GOLD analysis project Ga0307516, IMG submission 203310) | Populus trichocarpa ectomycorrhiza microbial communities from riparian zone in the Pacific Northwest, United States - 19_EM | ecosystem: Host-associated > Plants > Roots > Unclassified | place...
ATATCCTCCACGCCAAACCCCCTGCGGTCTGCGATCTCTTTTATTTTCCTTCCTCCGAGGGGTACGATATTATTACTCAATACCGAAATATCCTGCTTGATACTTAAAAGCGACTTATTCAGGATCTCCTCCGGGGTAAAATCCAGGTAACTTTTCAAGGTGCCATCCGGCTGTTTTTCACTGGCCATATACATACAGGTCTCCATCTCGTTGGCATATGAAACGCCTTCGATCCAATCCACATGCAGGCTCAGGCCATTCGTATTCGGGGTATCGCTGAGGGCAAAGGCCCCCGCACCATCCGACAACATCCAGCGCAGGAACTCCTTATCGAAACTGATAAAAGGATTTTCGGAAAGCTCTTTTAATTTTTGAGCCTCTTCCTCAAAGACATTGGCCACCAGCGAAGCCGAGAATCGTTCTGATCCGGTGGCGGCCGCCTTCTTTATTTCACCCGCCCGGATCGCCAGGTAAGCATATTTAAAAGCATGCATCCCCGCGCAGCATACGCCGGAAGGGGACACGACCTCGATCGCCCTTGTTTCCGGCAGCCATCCATGGACCATGACCCCATGTGAGGGCATCATCTGGTCGGGGGAAGAAGTGCCGCAGGACAATAGCTCCATTTCCTTCAGGTTTGCCGGATCGTTCCCATAAAGATCCCGGATGGCCAGGGCGGTCATTTCCGCATTGGTGTGAGTAGCCTTCCCTCCCTTGTGCAATGCATAATAACGGGTCTGTATACCGTTGTTCCGTAACACGATCTTTTTTGACTTCGAAGGCTTGTCATTTATATAACCCAGGTAGTCCTCCATATGGTCATTGGACACCGGCTCGTTCGGAAGGAAAATAGAAGTATTCGTTATGTAAACCTCTTGCAGGGGCATAGTCATGGATTTTTAATTCAATCGTAAACAGGATTCTTTCTTTGCTTTCACGTATCTCGACAGGAAAGGCTTGAAAAGTACCAGGTCGATCAGGTAAACGATCGGTGCAAACAGGAACAATGCAAGTAATAGATAATATTTGAATGCCACAAGCCAGGGTCCCTTTTTTTTCCGGCTGCTGATCCATCGGGCCCAGAGTCCGAACAGAATTCCGGCCTTGGATTCCATCAACATCAGGTGATATTTCAGATCGACGGCTTTTTGCGCGGTCAGGGTATCCTGCATTCCCTCCCACTCGTTCTTCTCCAGGCAGGACAGCAGCGTCGATCCGAAGCTCCCGGCTTTCGCGATATCCTCATCCGCTACCCCGGGTCGCGGAAATACTCCCAGCCACCTGTCTTTTTTTCCACCCAGCATCCAGTGAAAGATGGTGAAAATGCTCACCAGGTTGAGATGCCTGTCCACCAGGGCGATCGTCCCCACGTGACGGGCTCCTGCACCCTTAAGCAGTTTTTTTACACCCTCAAAAGCGTTCACCCACATATTCCTTGCGCCTGTAACGGTGACCACGGGCGTATCCTTGACGATCTCTTTCATCAGGGGATGATGCATCAGGGAATTGAATGGGATGCTTGGGGACAAGAACCATGCCTGGTAGCCCAATAGGATCAGGTCATAGCGGGTCTCCCTGAACGCAAAAGGAGCAAGCTCTGCCGTCACGCCCAGGACACAATCGGGCATTACACCGAAAAAACTTTTGGAAGTCCATGGAAAGGGAGGTTCGTCTTTAAGCCGGATCTGCAATCTTTCCACCTCGACGCCTGCATGGGTCAGAGGGGCACAAAGCTGATCGATGATCTCCCCCAACTGGCCGGATTGTGAATAATAGATAGCCAACACTTTTTTCCCCATGTGCGACAAAATTAAGTTCCCTGGTCAAAATAATAAAGGATCATTCAAAAATCCGCGGCATGCAGGACGGAGGACGTCTGGCTATAGTCTCTGACCACCCGTTGCACAGGCAGCGGCAGCTCTTTAAAATGCTGCCGGATATATTTACTGTCCGCAGCCAACTGGCTCCGGTATTTCGTGATCTTCGGAGCATGCTCCTGGATGATCAGCCTGAGAAATCGGTATTCCACATTGCTGCTGTCCGAATAAAGTGCCGTTTCCAATGCGATCCGCCCCCTCTTGAAATGATCCAGTTTGTCTTTAGGTTTATGAAGAAGACCTGCCTTTCGCATCAATAGCGCACCTATATAAGCATCCTTCCCGGGTATCCGGGCGGTATTTAGCCCGGAAAGTTCCGGGTCGATCTCTGCTATCCCACCAGTTTTCAACACCTTATAATAATTATTTATATCGAAATTTTGAAATAGCGGGTCCGATAAGGGATGGGAGTTCCCGTTTTTTACTAACATTGCCGTGAAATATAGACACAGAATGAGCCTCATTTTTGCTGTTGTGGAAGCACAAAGGTAGAGAGAATAAAATAAAATTAGGCACGTAAACTGATGATTTATAATAATTTCTGCTTGAAGTAGCTAGCCCGAAAACAACTATGGAAATTCCGAAAAACACAGACTTGACGGTCGGCGGCCAACAATTCGCCGGATCCTGGGCCGTCATTTTAGGAGGATCGAGTGGATTTGGCCTATCGGCGGTTCGCAAGCTTGCTTCGCACGGTATGAATATTGCTATGCTCTACCGGGAAATGGCAGTAGCGGAAAGGTCGTTGAAACTCGACCTGGATCTTATCGAAAAGGAGCATGCAATAAAAGTTCTTCCGCTAAATCTAAACGCGTTAAGCGAAGAAGGTCAGGCACTCTTCCTGGAAGAATTTACAAGATCGGTGGGTACAAAGAAATGTGTGCGTTTGTTGCTGCACTCTATTGCCCGGGGCAACCTGAAACCCCTCGATTCACTGACGTCACAGGATTTTCGGGATACCACCTATGCGATGGGTACCAGTATACTGGATTGGGCAAAATTACTATTAAAGGAAGACCTGTTTGAGAGCGATGCAAGGATCATCGGGCTTACCAGCGAAGGGACCTATAAATACTGGGAAGGATACGCTGCCGTATCCGTTGCCAAGGCCTCCATGGAAAGCCTCGCATCCTATATGGCCGTCGAACTCGCCGGCCATGGCATCCGGACCAATCTTATACAGGCAGGCATCACGGATACGCCTTCTTTGAAAAAAATACCGGGCAGCAGGGAATTGCTCGATCATGCGGTGGAACGCAATCCCTTCGGCCGGACGACAGACCCGGCAGATGTCGCCAATGTCATCTACCTCCTTTGCACGAAGGAGGCATCCTGGATCAACGGTGCGCTGATCCATGTAGATGGCGGAGAACACTGCAGGTAGAGCGTGATCCCAATTTTTAATGGCAGAAATGTATCAGGATATACTAGATAAATTACCGTATAAATCTTCCTTCCGCTTCGTCGATACGATCCTTGCATTGGACGAAATGGGGGTGACCGGAGAATATACGTTGAGAAAAGATGCTTTTTTTTATGAGGACCATTTTGTCGGATATCCTGTAACACCGGGAGTGATCATCACGGAAATAATGGCCCAGATCGGGGTCGTCGTGCTGGGGATCTATCATATCCTGCATTCACCGGAATACAAAGAGACCGGGCAGGAAGGGGTATTCCCCTTATTGACCTCTACAGAGGTCTCTTTTTATAAAATGGTGTTCCCGGGTCAGAAACTGACAGTAATTTCGCAACGGCAATATTTTCGGTTTGGCAAACTGAAATGCGAGGTGAAGGCGTTTGGAGAGGGCAATGAATTGATTGCCACAGGATTATTTGCTGGATTTATTAAAAAAGTTTAAGTAAAGAATAAAGGATGATCATGGAGCACCGTGTAGTTATTACTGGTCTGGGCGTAGTCTCTCCCAATGGGGTCGGTGTCCCGGATTTTTTAGACGCTCTCCGGCAGGGTCGTTCAGGATTAAAATTCATGCCCCGATACGAAGAATTGAATTTCAATTGCCAGGTGACAGGTATGCCGGACTTCAATTGGGAGCAGCTTCGGGATTATCTTCCGGAAGTCACTTTTCATGGTCTGAAAGGGAGCACGATCGGATATGCCATCAAGGCTGCCGCCGATGCCTGGCTCGATGCGGGCAATTCGCTGGCGGATGGGGAAACGCACTGGGATACAGGCTGCGTCTTTGGCAATAGCGTGGCAGATACGGAAGCCATGAAAAGGGTCATTTCCTTTGTGGATTCCAAACAGGCCCGTAAATTAGGGTCCCGGGTGATCGAGCAGTCCATGAATAGCGGCGCGACGGCCTATGTCTCCGGATTATTGGGCCTGGGTGGCAAAATCATTACGAATTCCGCCGCCTGCGCCACGGGGTCCCAGGCTGTCCTGATGGGCTATGAATATATCAAATATGGCATGGCGCGCAGGATGGTCGTAGGCAGCAATGAATATATCGATCCCTATATCTTTGGAGCTTTTGATTCCATGCGCATCCTATCGAGGAAGTACAATCATGAGCCCGAACGGTCATCGAGGCCCATGAGCGCAACGGCCAATGGTTTTGTCCCGGGTTCGGGAGCAGCAGCCCTGGTCCTGGAAGACCTGGATTCCGCCATGGCAAGAGGCGCCACTATTTATGCAGAGATCCTGGGCGGAGTGAATAACTCGGGGGGGCAAAGAGGCGGTGGATCGATGACGGCGCCAAATCCCCGCGGGATCGTGGACTGTATCAAGGGGGCCATGGATAGTTCCGGGGTCAGCGGAGCGGATATCGACCTGGTCTCGGGGCATCTCACCGCTACCGTCGCCGATAAATTGGAGATCGAGTGCTGGTCTGCTGCCCTTGACAGAAAAGAGGCGGATTTTCCATTGGTCAATTCCCTGAAATCGATGATCGGCCATTGTCTTAGTGCGGCCGGATCGATTGAGATCGTGGCGGTGGCCCTGCAGCTCCGGCATCAGTTCGTACACCCGAATATCAACCTGGAAGACCCTCATCCGGATATATTGAACATGATCAGCGCCGAAGCCATGCCCACGAAGTGTATAAATAAAGAGATAAATAGGGTGGCTAAGGCTAACTTTGGCTTTGGGGACGTGAATACCTGTTTAATTTTTGCAAAACATATATAAAAATGGATAGACAAGCAATTTTGGATGAACTGAAGAAAGTATTGACACCCTACACGGCAAATAAAGGAGCGCTTAATTCTATAAATGAACAGACCGACCTTATAAAAGACCTTCATATAAACTCCGCTAACCTGGTGGATATCATTATCGATGCGGAATCAAAATATGATATCGAGATCGATATGGATTCGGCGGAAAGGATCAGCAGCGTAGGTAGTTGCATCGACGTCATCATCGAAAAACTTCATCACCGGAATTGATCAGCATCGGGAACGATATCGTCGCATTGGACGCCATCGATAGACACCGTACACGGCAACAGGCGTTCTATTCGAAGATCCTTACTTCGTCTGAAATGGAGCTGTATTCCAGGAAAGGTTCTCCACTACCCTTTGAACATTTTTTGTGGCTCTTATGGTCCGTTAAGGAATCCGTCTATAAATGCATGAAAAGAGGTTCCCCGCACCTGCGCTTTTCACCGAAAAAGATCAGCATACAGGATTTAACGCCGCAATTCCTGCCGGCTGCAACAGGCGAGCTGGATCTGGGATCCCCGGAGACGAGCGCTATTACTTACCGATGCGTGGCCGAATCCGATTCCATCCTCTTTGAGGCATCTTCCACCGTGCATGGATCCTTTATATCCACCCTCGTCACTCCTCCCGGGACCGTAGCCGGGAAGGTCTGGTGGGGCATCCGGCGGGTCGAAAAGACGGATTATGTTTATCAATCGGAAAAGGTAAGGCTCTTCGCATTGGATAAACTGCAGGGGCTTTTTCCCGGCGATCGCCTGGGCTTCGAAAAGACCGCAGCGGGCTACCCCGTCCTCATAAGGAACTCTGCCAGCCTGGACCTGCCGATATCTTTCTCCCATCATCATAATCTTATTTTCTATTCTTTTCTCTGGTAGTACTATGAATCTTATGAAACATTTTATCGCTGTCGCCTTCTTCCTGCTCCTGTTATCGGGCTGCAAGGTCAACCCTTATAAAGCCACGAATAATGCCTATAAGGAACAGTCCAGGCAATATGCCCGCATCATCGGCCAGCACCCTCTCGCTACTGCCGCCGATTCTGTTCCGGCAGCCCCATATTGGGTAGGCACGACGAATTTCAATATGCGCAAGCCGAATTTTGTGATCATTCATCATACGGCCCAGAACAGTTGCCCCCAGACCTTACAGACCTTCACCATCACCCGCACCCAGGTCAGCGCCCATTATGTGATCTGCAGGGACGGCACCGTATATCATATGCTGAATGATTATCTGAGGGCCTGGCAGGCCGGTCTCAGTAAATGGGGGAATATCACCGACATCAATTCTATCTCCGTCGGGATCGAGCTGGACAATAACGGGTTCGAACCTTTCCCGGATGGGCAGATCAATAGCCTGCTGCATCTGCTGGCTACGTTAAAAACGACCTATAATATCCCCGCTGCTAATTTCCTGGGACATGGCGATATCGCGCCCGTCCGTAAGAACGACCCCAGTTCCTGGTTCCCCTGGAAAACACTGGCCGATAAGGGATTTGGGCTATGGTACACGGATACCACCGGCGTTGCCGTTCCGGATAATTTCAGCAGCCTCACGGCCCTGCGGCTGATCGGGTATGATACAAAAGACAGCAGTGCGGCGGCCCAGGCTTTCAAACGTCATTTCGAGCAGGACACGCTCCGCTCCTGGGGAGAGCCGGATAAAAAGATACTCTATTCGCTCTACCGCAATTATTAGCAGCGCAACCTTTCGCCCCGGCCTTCCCAACGCCGCCGGCTACCTGATCATTGACCCTTCTCTTTCTGCCATGCCAGGTATCGCTTCTTTAAGAAGGCCGCCTGCGCCTTCCGGTATTCCTTCGTGCTTACCGTAAAATGATCGCCGGGGTAATACTCGAATTCAAAACTGCTGTGCAACTTTTTCATTTCCGATTCCAGCAGCTTCACCGAATAGTTCAACAGGAAATTATCCTGGTTGCCTACCGAGATGCGCACCTTACCATCCAGGGTGCCCTTTATTTGTTCCCAATTCGTCCGCAGGTAGAGGGAGATATCATAATTCTTCCAATGACTGAAGGTGACGGGATCTATTTCACCGGTGACGGCATTGCATATTTCCCGGGGGTTGCCTTTCTGATCGCGGGCGCTGAACACTGCATTAAAGGAATGCATCTGCTCGCCCCGGGAGACCACGTTCTCCGCCTGGCAGATATTTTTCATCGTAGCCCAGGGGAAGGCCCCCGCCACGGTAGCCACTAAGTTCAGGGCGCTGTCTTTCCCGTAATAAAGGTTCTTGTCCTCGTAGAGATTGATCCGCTGAAAATTCCGGAAATCCACGGGGTCCGGGGAACTGGAAGAACAGCCTGCAAATACTTCCGGGTAATGCGTTTGAAGCCATAGCACCGTCCAGCCGCCGCTGCTATGACCTTGCAGCAGCCGGGCCCCGTTACACCGGTATTGCTTTTCCAGGGCCGGTATGAATTCTTTGGTGAGCGCATCTCCCCAGGGCCCGTTATTCTCGCTGTTGGCATACACACTGTGACCCAGGGGACAATTGCCGTCCAGGAAGACCCAGATAACGGGAATACTATCCAGCGGGTCGGTCGGTAATGAATCCCCGGAAAAACGGTGGTAATCGCCGCCATAGCCGGATACGATGAACAGGACGGGGAATTTTTTCGTAGAGTCTTTATAATATTCTTCGGGAAGGATTACGGCTGCATCGACGGTGGTCTTACGGTGAAGAAAGTCTGTTAACAGGTTCGACGGAACCTTTAACTCTTTATCGAATCCCGTTGCCTTAAAGACGGCCGGTCCTATTTTCTGGTCGGCCACCAGCACGATCTTCTTTTTATAATCTTTCGTGATCGATACTCTTTGAACGGTGCTGTACAGATTGCCTTCGCTGGCTGAAATAGCCCGCCCGCCAAGGTTGCGATCCCAGACGGCCTGCACATAATAGTCGCCGCGTTCGATATTGGAAAGGGTCGCAGGGAAAGATACCGCCGCATCGTTGAAACTGACGGCCTGCCCGGGTGCTATATTATTCACTTCGATGGAAAAGCAGGGGAAGGCATCAAACCCCGCCATCGCATCTTTCGGATGCTTACTTTCTTTGGAGAGATACAAGAGGACATGTCCGCTAAATTTCTCCTTGAGGACGGAAGGAGAATAGCTGACATTAAATTCCTGGGCTTTTGTTTCTTGAACGAGAAGGATTAGCAGGAGGTATATTATGCTGTATTTTTTCATGGTATAATATTATGGAATCTTGCCTGAAATTCAAGGATTATATTGCTTCCGCAGGCTTAGGCTCCCCTTTTAAATTCTCCGATCTCCTCTAAATAGTCCACGGCTTTTTTTACGGAGGTCCAGTCCTTCCCCAATAAGAGGCCGAACCATTTTTTATGAACGTTCTTATAGGAGATATTCCTGTATAGCCAAAGGGCCAGTAAGGTGAAAAAGATCGTGCCGGGGACGCCGGTCAGGAGAAAGTTGCTGGTATGTTGAGATATCCATTCCTCGTTCCAGAACCAGGTGGTATAAAAAGGCATCTGCAGCCAGAGAAGGCGGATGATATGGATCGTGGAGGCCTGTAATTCGGACAGTTTTGCCTGTACAGCGGTTATGCTTTCATCATACGCTATTTCCCGGATAAGGACGATCTGTCGTATATACCCTGCAACGGCGAGGATACCGAACAAAAGGAGCATCGTTAGGCTGACGGAAAAATAGATATTCTTAAAATGGTTGCCCGCGAGGAGTACTCCTAAGAACAGGTTCCATACGATCCCCAGGATGACGGCCCGCGTTTTAAAGGAAGACAGGGAATGAAGCCTGGTTTTTGCTTTATGCGCTTGCAGGTATTCAAAGGTCTTGAGGTTCACTACCCAGGATTGAAGGTTCAAGATCCTGGACTCTTCTATCTTGCGGTCATAATCCTTCCACAGGTTTATCAATTCTATATCTTCCATAAACTTATTTTTTATTAGTTAACAACCGTTGTTTCAGTCGTTCTTTGATCCTGCTCACCTTCGTGGCGACATTGGTCTCGGAGATGCCGATGATCTCGGCTATTTCCTTATAACTCTTTTCTTCAAAATATAATAAGATCAGGGCCTTGTCCAGTTCCTTCAATTCCAAAAGTTGTTGTTGCAAAAGACGGGAATGCTCTTCGGCAGCAGGCGAAGCCGACGGCGCATCTTCTATTTCCAGGTGCACTTCTGTATATACGATAGTGGAGCTTAATTTTTTTTCTCTGCGCGAGGACGAGATCGCTACATTCAGCGCTACGCGGTACATCCAGGTGGAGAAAGTAAAATCCGGGTTAAAGCTTTTGTTGCCTTTCCAGAGATGATAAATAATTTCCTGCGCGAGATCTTCCCGGTCGGTCTTATGCTTGCAAAAGGAAGAACATATCTTTATAAGTATGCCTTTATTCTGCAAAATAAGCTGTAAAAAATCTTCTGATCCCTGTTGCGTATTCATGTGCCCGACTGCTGGTATATAAGATTATACGCAGTAAGGTAAAAAAAATCACACCCATAGACATATATCTGGATATATACATCCCCGTTGCAGTATGAAACCTCCTGATTTTCAGGATTTAAGCGCTTTTCTTAAGAAAAAGGCCTTTTTGCACATACTTTAATTCTCTGAACACCGTTTTAAGCGGGCAAAAGAAAAATTAAAAAAAACGTACCCTCATGAAAAAGCCTTTTCTCGCTGTAGCCCTTTGTATGGCTATCGTATCTACAAATGCCTTTGCCGCCGACAGAACCTTGACAAATGAAGGAACCCCCAAAAAGAGCACCGCTGTCGTCAACAACATCCTTTCTGATAAATTGCCTGCCAAACTTTTGACCTCTATAAAGAAGGATTATAAGAATTACTGGATCACCGGATTGTACAAAGAAGTGTCCAACGGTAAGATCTCCTACCACATCACGGTAGAAAATGCAGATCAGATCATCAAGCTGAGCGCTGCGCGTACGAATTGGTCGGTGGATCGCACCGTCTCTAAAGACGTAGCCGCCTTATAATTTCGCCTGATAGTTGCGGGCTTGCATAGCCCGCCCATTCGAACCTATTAAAGACCCGCTCCCGTAGCGGGTTTTTTTGTCGGGTTTATCAGACGATCCGGGCCATTCTTACATCCCATTTGAGAAAAAAAGTCCCCAAACAGCCTGTATTTCCATGGCATAGCATTGGCATAGTGTTAAGAATAGAAATTCTTCACTAAAATTAATGTTATGAAAGTTACAGCACAGAATAAGTTAGTTAAGATTGGTGTCCTCGCCGCTTTTGGCGTTTTTGGACTGGTGGCCTGCAATGATATGAGCAGCGATAAAGGAGATAACAGCAAGGCTACGGATAGCAGCATGATGAACAATACCGCAGCCGCCGATAGCGTGGCAAAGGATTCTGCCGCAAAGGCAACAGCCAGGGTCACCAGAAAGAAAGGAAAGACCTCGATCACCATGCCCCAATATGGCACGGATAAGATGGTGATGGATAAGGAAGGAGTCTACAACCGCACCGATGTGATGCCCGAATTCCCCGGTGGACAGGACGGCCTGCAAACCTATGTGAACAGCCACCTCGAATATACGCAGCAGGCCATCGATGATAATACCACCGGCACGATAAAGATCAGCTTTGTAGTAAATGAAAAAGGAAAGATCGTGAACGCCCATTTATCCAATGGCGAAAAATTAGGAAAAGGATTGGAAGAAGAAGCCGTGAAGGTCGTAAATAACATGCCCGACTGGAAACCCGGAAAGGTGAACGGAAAAAATGTAAAGACCCGGCTGG
>Ga0307516_10009498_pt1 | contig 10835 bp, 15 predicted proteins | sample 19_EM_MG_FD_203310 | JGI IMG/M metagenome (GOLD analysis project Ga0307516, IMG submission 203310) | Populus trichocarpa ectomycorrhiza microbial communities from riparian zone in the Pacific Northwest, United States - 19_EM | ecosystem: Host-associated > Plants > Roots > Unclassified | place...
TTGAGCGTAAGCCCTCCACGAAAGACAAGGCTAAAATTTCGAAGTGCATGTGGAATGGGTGCGATTATTTGTTCTACAGCAGGGGTTGGTCCAGTCACATCCGGTCCCATAACCACAAGTTTCGGATCCATTGCCCCATGTGCCCCAAGTTCTACTTTTCGAGGCGCGCTCTTGCAGATCACGTTGACAAGTACCATCCGCTCCCTACGGGTAGCGGTGGGAGTGGGAGTCGGGGTACGAATGAGTGACCGGTGACGATGGCGCGACGGAGAATAAACCGGTGGTTGGAGAGTTTGAGGAATATTGGTTGCTGGATTTCCGCTATTCTCCTTTCTGGCTCTGCCTGGGGCTTTCCTCACGGATATTATTTCCATGAAACTGTACACTCTAGCGTCGGGAGCTGCCGTGCAGCATCCTCGAAATTTGTATGCGTATGTCCTGGCCCCTTGTGTAGCATATCAAGCTTCGAAGCGAAGCGAAATGTAACAACCAGAGACTATCTGTACACTCCCTCGGTCACCCCTCCCCCTGCTGGAAATTCGTATGGGCATGTCCTAGCCCCTGTGTAGCATGCCAAGCTTCGAAGCGGACCAGAGACTTGGGAATGAGCGTGATCCTCACGTGGAAGCAGCGATAAGCTCTGGACGATGACCGCGCTTTGTTTACGGCTGACGCGATCGTCGGGGAATGGAGCGGGGTATGGTAACCGGCGTCCTTCGGGTACGCTGGGAAAAAATAGTCGGGAACGAACCGCATTAGTTTGCACGCGAAGAACTTCCTTCTCACTTCCTTTACACTTTGCCCACGCTTTCCTAAAGATAGTCGCCCACCGGCTTTACATTTGAGGATAAACTCACAGTCTGTTTGATATCTGTGGGCATGATCCGCCGCCGGGGATAGAGCGAACTTCCATGACAGAAGGCGCTCAACAGGACCCCTCGACTCAACGAAACGTCGCGGCCAGGATCAAACTTTACTGGCCTAGAGGAAACAAGATAATATCGCGAAACGGTGAACTGAGGCTCGTGTATACAACATAAGCTCCAAAACGCACGCAATACACATATCAAAAGTGTCTTTGCAAAAGGAGGGGTGAACACGATATGTAAGAGACGCGATAGGCCGGTCCATTGAAGTATCGTTAGAAGTGAGTCTGGAAGGGGTATGTCAAGGTATGTCAGGGGCGTAACAAAATATCCGTTTTGATGCAACAACAAGGGTCATTAGGCTCGAATTACGAGCTTAGAAGACGACTGCGAACCCGGCGATTAAACTGAGGAGGCCAAATGTAATCAGATCTGGAAGGGACTGAAGAGCACTACCAGACTGGTTCCCGTCGCCTCCAGTCGCTCCGGTAGCGGTTGGACGACTGGAATAAGAGCCTACCAGTTGTGTGAGCCTTCGCTTTGAAACGTAGTGCATGAGAGGGCGGATCACTTACTGGATGGGACCACGGAATAGGTGACAGGTGGTGGGTTAGTTGTGTTGTCGTTGGTCTCTATGTATGCGTTTGCGAGAGGCTGGTTCAAACAGTTGATGACGGGTTGAAGGGTCAGCTTTGGGGAGGTACGAGCGAGAGCGTCGGGCAGGATGTATCCAGTGGCAATCTCTACGGACTGCTGGAAAAGGTCGTGGGCGAGGACAATGAAACCGGTGTTCAACCTCGAGGCATTGCCAAGAATGAACTGCCAGTTCTGTAGAACCTGACCAGCTGTGATGGTACCCGCATGGATGTTGAAGTCTGTAAGGGAGGTGTTAGGCTACGCGTGGCAGAGTTGAGGGCGATAATCGTACCTCCAGTATCGAATGTCGCGGTTGCGCTGATGCGGGTCCACATGACGGGTCTCAGTCCCATTGCCATGGAGATGGCCCGAACCCGATCATCGATGTCACCGAAAGGGGGCCGCATCATATTGGGCGTGACACCCAAGACGTCCTTGATGACCTTCTTAGACCACCCAAGCTCCGCAATGACTTGTTCGTTGGTCAAGGTGGTGAGGGGGGCTGCGTGACTCCACGTGTGCACGGCAATGTGATGTTGCGACATATACTCGCTCTGGAGGAGGAGAGGGGTGGAAATTGCGCGAGAGCCAATGACAAAGAAGGTGGACTTGAGGGAATGCTCGTCCAGATAGCGCAAGAGATTGGGAGTGTAAAAGGCCGGTCCGTCGTCATACGTGAGACCCCAGGTGTCCTTGGTTGGGCAAGACGTGACGTCAGTGCTACGAATGCACCCACCACACGTCCACCAACAACGGTTGGAATCTGCAACAGCAGCGGGGTTGGTTGGGCAGCCTCCAGCAACAGTGGGATTAAAGTTCGGGATTTGAATGCCGGACGCCTGAACCTGGGCAATCCATTGTTGAACCTCTGGGCTGTCAGTGGGAGGAACAGTGTCGAGCTTGGGGTAATTAGCAGGGGAAAGCAATGCGACTAGCGTTTGTGGGTCAGAAACGTGAGTTCGATTCTTGATGTTCGGACACTTACCGTTTGGCAAAGGAGGGGCGTTTGGGAGGAATGAGGGAACGCTGCCGGATGTTGGGATGGAGCCCAAGGTTGGGGTCGGTGAAACAGACTCAGTTGCGCCAATCTGGGAAAGAGGAACCGCTGTCGGGTTTGTCGAGACAAGTGACACGGAGGGCGCTGGCGGGAGCGAGGGTAGCGAACTCGAACTCGAACTTGACAACGGCGGTGACGACGACTGGGCGTTTGCCAAGCGCAAGGAGAAAAGAACGGAGATGATTACGAGTTGGAAAATCGACGCAGACATTCTGAAGAATGCTGTTTTCGCTGTCGCCGGCGTCGCGGACGGCAAAGAAGAGAGAAAGAGGTTGAAGGACAAGGGGGAGACCAACACCAGAAGGGGCGGGCCGACTTAAGAATAACACACGACCCTTGCCGTCGCGGCTGTTCCAATAATAACCATTCCCGCCAATATTTTTATTCCGAATAAACTACACACGCGTTGACGACCAGCGCATCATCGACGGAAGAAACGAGGTCAGAGGGAAGATAGCCAAGAAAAAACCCGAGGAAAGTGAGAGAGAGAGAGAGAAGATTTTCCGTGGTGTCAGAGTTGACAATATCTACCGAATGTCCGCTCGACCACCACCAGCGAGACCCCACATCGGTCTCAATCCCCACCTCTCCTCCTTCGGTACCGCTTCTGAGTGGGTTGAAGACGACGCTTGGGACAGCGCATCCGATTCAGAGTCGCCCCAGCTCAACAAGTCGTGGAACGCCAGCAAACAGCAATCGACTGCTCCGAAGAATGTGCCCGGGAAGGTCGCCCGCTCTTCCTCCTCTTCGTCTTCGAATTTGGCCTCCTCTTACACCCATATCCATGCCCCAGACCCGAGCTCTTACCCTCCGAACCACGATCTCCCTCCCCTGAACAAGGGCGGATGGATGCTGGTCAAGACGTCCGGGGACAAAGATCGAACGTCTCCCCCAAAAGATCTCAAAGATTCCGACATAGATCATGATCCCCTTGCAGTCTCGACCGCGAGTGAAGCTGTGGACGAGCTCGTGGTCGGAGACTTTGATGACCCAGTCGTGCTCCATGGACCGTCTCTCAAGGCCAAAGAGTCCCGTAGCTCCGTCCGCGATAGGGTTGACGAGATTGTCGCAGGTGCGTTTGGTAATCACACTTAATTTTTGCTTTCTCGAATGACAGCCCACCTAGACCCACTCTACTTGTTGAAAGCACAATCTGACGACGCTAGTGGCGCTAGCCCTTCGAGTCCCCAATCCGGACTCACCGTAAACAACCCAATGCTCATGCGGGAACGGTCCATTAAAACCAACAGACGCCACAAGTTCGTCTCAGCACTCACAAGGGACGATATCGACATTTGTACGTCTACGATGGGCTCCTTTGCCGCTTTGTAGTACTGATTGCCCATGCAGCCGAGATCCGAAAACTGGCATGGAACGGCGCACCCCCGGACTTACGAGCGGCTGCGTGGCAGATCTTGCTGGTTAGTGTCTCGATATATGCGCGGTCGTCAACCTCAGGCGTGAACAGGGCTATTTACCCCTACCGTCTCATCTGCGAGCAACGACCCTGGCTCGAAAGCGGGAAGAATACGCCTCTCTGGTAGAACTCGCGTTTGCGCGGGGAAGGGAAGGGCTCGATCAACAGATCTGGCACCAGATTGAGATCGATGTACCGAGGACCCGACCTGGGGTACAGCTGTGGATGCAGGCATCGACGCAACGGGTAACCGTCTCCGTCTGCTCACCGTACAAGACAAAATCTTGATCTTGGCTTCCTCTACGATCAGAGCCTGGAGCGGATATTGTATGTCTGGGCGATTCGGCACCCAGCAAGCGGATATGTGCAAGGTATCAACGACCTTGTGACACCTTTCTACCAGGTGTTCTTGTCCTCCTACATCGGTGTGTATCGCCGGCTTCGTGATTGATCCCGTTTGTTGACGCTAACCCGGTTCTCGTCTCAAGATTCTGATCCAGAGTCGTTTGACCCAGCTTACTTACCACCGAACGCGCTGAACGCCGTCGAAGCCGACTCGTTCTGGTGCCTGTCTCGGCTCCTCGACGGAATCCAAGACAACTATATCCACGGCCAGCCTGGGATTCACCGCGGCGTCAAGAGAATAGCCGAACTTGTAGCCCGGATCGATGGTGGGTTCCGTGATGGCTAGCAAACGTGGGCTACCTAATCATGATCGTCAACCCAATTTAGCCCCTCTGGCAGCTCATTTGGAATCGGAGAACGTCGAGTTCATGCAATTTGCGTTCAGATGGATGAACTGTTTGCTGATGAGAGAGATCAGCGTGCAAAATACCATTCGCATGTGGGATACCTACCTTGTAAGCACATGCTCCCCCGTCGGCTGTGCACTGATCACATTCACCCATGTGGCAGAGTGAAGGCGCGGAGGCATTTTCGCAATTCCACCTCTACGTGTGCTCTGCATTCCTGGTGAGGTGGAGCCACCAACTCCGCGAGATGGATTTTCAGGTTGGCCCCCAACCAATTTTCAACCCGCCTGTCACTGTTAATCTGGTTGTCACCTTCAGGGCATCATCATGTTCCTGCAATCCTTACCAACGCAGACCTGGGGGGATCACGAGATCGAACTTCTTTTGTCTGAGGCCTTCGTCCTCAATTCAATATGGCATAATGCCCAAAGCCATTTCGGGGTGAAATAGGTAATCCAACGAGCTGCTCATGTTTATCTCGTCAAGTGACCCACGGTCGACAGATATCTTATGCCCAAGTTCCGACCCATTCCAAATTGTTTCTTCCTCATCGCGACGACACGTCAATTTGTATTCCCCCCGTAGACTGCCGTCTGGTGTGAACCCCGCGCGCCCCGTGTTGGACATGAGAGCACTGAATAGGGTGCGCCGACCCCTATTGCCGGTCCCCCTTTGAACGGGGCCCCTTTCCCAACATACCACGGCCCGCCGAAGCATGAAAGCGAGAGAAAAAGTTGTAGCCGTTCAGTCGGCGCGCATTGTGATGGGTTCCCGTAGGGGTTTGACGGCTCCACTGTCCCTAAGTTGAGATCAACTTAACTTCAAAACCGACCGGGGTTACTGTGTCAACGTAAATTTCAATCGCTGGTCTGGTTTTTCCCACTTCGAGGACCGCCAAACCGACCGGTTCCGCTGGAGATTTTTTCCCATATTCTCAACCACGCCACTTGCCACCACCGAAGAACTGATTGACCTTTTCCGAGTATCATCGGCCGGTTTTCTACTGCCAATGTACTTGCTGCCCGTCGCGCTCAGCCTCCGGGACTTGCATTTGTCCCTCGGCTTCTCGTGGTTTCTATTGGTCGTTTCGGAGGCTCCGACTGTGTCACTTTTGCCGGAGAGCTGGAATTGGTCGGGAGTCGACACGGTGGCCAATCGCCAATTCCCGGTGCCGGGCTCACTCGTAAACACAGGTGCACCGTAGCTGAAAGTCAGCACTTAGGAGTTGTGCCGGAACCACCAAATTCGAAGCTGAACACACTGGGGTTTAACTCAGTGCATTTTATCCCGCTACGTTGCAGTACACTCGGGTTACCCTTGTATACCACACAGCACCTCCGCTTTCCCCGGCAAAATGGCACCGGATCGAGCCTCCATCGGCTCGCGGTGACCATCGAATCGTTCTTCACGACCTCACCGACGAAACGGTATTAAAGCTGGACCGTTTTGAACCTGAGGGCCTCCGACTGTTTTCGAGCCTCTCGTGTTCTACCACTCGATTCGGTCTACCGACCCTCGCAGGAACAGGAACGTTGCAGACCCTCTTTATCGTTTCGCTCCTCGTCATTTTTCTGGGTTAGTTTATGATCCCTGGTGTTTTTGCGCCCTGGGTTACGATCACGGAGCTCTGATATCTACCTGGCTGCTGCGTACAAGTTTGAGCGGATTGACAAGGACAACGCCGCGTTGCTCATCATCGATGCTTCCGGGACTTTCGGCACCCGCACTGCGGACCTTCTCAACGCCGCACGAGGGACACTGGAGTACCTCAGCTCGCCGTCGCTCTTGACCTCCAGAGGGACTGGAGGAAGGTCCCCGGCACTCATGCCCTCTTAAACCCTCCCTTCAAGTACGTGCGCTTCCGGGAAGGGGCTGGGTTTTGGAATCATCACTGATATAACATGGCCTTGCATCACCTCAAGTTCTTCCCCACCATTAACAACGTCATCAGGCAGCACGGCAGTTCCGCAGAGCACGGTGCTCTTATCCCCCCCCCCCCCCGAGGCCGATCTCCAGCACCCCCCACGAGTTAGTTCCAATGGCGTTGTGCTCCGTGCTACGACTTGAAACGCCGAGTAATCCCGCGCACCCTCCTTTTTTGGACTGGACTCCGTGTTCTTCCGTTCCCCGAACCACCGTGGGTCGGCACATTTGCCTATCCAGACCGCTGGTAGCTGTCGCCAACTGTCCGGAGCTAGGCCAGCTCAGTTGAAGTCGGGTTGACAACATACCGCACAGGTCGGAAGTTCACCATGGTTGGTTAAAGAGGAGCACTTCTCACGGCACATTGCGGCTGCGCAAGCCCACAGCTGTCACAGATGGAGGTTGGGGATCAAACTGTCGGCTTTAAAGCATCGATCGACACCACGACTGACAGGTCCGCCCACTGGCAAACTCGCCTGCCTCATGGTGGTGCCTGAGCGAATTGGGCCCGGACCCTCTCCCTCCCGCCTTACGGCCCCAACAACATCCGCCACAGCCGCAGAAGAGTGATACCGAATACGATGAAACTGGGCTGAGTGTGGGCCGGTTTCCATAAGTGCCTGCTGGTCGGTGCCTGTCGCCCTTGCCTTGTTGGGGATTTCCAGCCGGTCTCACCTTGACAGACCGTTTCCCGGGAAGTCCACCCCCGATCCGTTTCTCGCCCTTCTGTCGCGTTAGGGTTCGTGTCCCCAACGTGATACCAGACCCTTGTACGCAACACATTCCCGCTGTTGCGAACGACGGATTGGAATCCATTCTCTGGAAAATGGTCATCGAAGGAGTGATGCTGAGGTTTGAATCAGTCCTCAAGACGGAGTGCCTCCATTAACCAGCACATGGCTCGGTTAACGTTTCCACATGGTGATTCGAACTTCCCAGTCAACTCCTCCGGATCCGGTGCACAAACGTCCCATTTTCCCTGGTGGTTACTGCTGTAAATGCTGCGCCTGCAGACACTGGGTCACTGTCCGTCTAAACGCCGTAGGGGTGTCAACAGCCGATGTTGGTGCTGCCCACGACCCGACGGAGCAATCGGGGTCTCTGAATCTCCCCCAAGCGTTTCTGGATGAGTTACCTAAACTCGTGCGCGCGAGCACATAGCCCTACGGACTTGATCGGAATACCCCCATGACGGCCGTCATCGTCGTGGAAGCAGCCACAACCCTAGCCCTAGCCCTAACACTTCCCCTCGGTTGCGTTATAGAGGACTCTTGCACCGGGCATATGGTAAACGTGTTCAAACGCCGACGTTCGGAGTTGCTGATCGGTGCTCAAGCGCCCAGTGTTCAGTGGGCAACTAGAACACTTTTGAGGGTCGAACAGTCCGTACTGGCTGAGCAACAGAGACAAACGATACGTCCCTGAGATGGGGATTACACGAGGTGTTGGTGTCGCTTCGCGACCCTGACCAGCTCCGTCTCGCTTCGCAAGTCCCCCACCGTCAGGCGGGCTACTGACATGCATTGGCAAAATCCACGGACGCCAACGTTCCGGGTGCCTCCACCTGAAACTCAGAACTCTTTTCAATGTCGCATGTAACGATCTTCGGTCATCCGCTTCCTTCGCGGAGTTACCCGTTTAGGAACCTTTGTCTTTTGGGGATTTCACCCTTCGGTGTTCGGCACACGGCTTCAGTCACTGTCCAGTATTTGGGACGGAGGTACGTGACGATACGCGACGGTACCAAACCACCATCTCCCCACGGGCGGCTTCCTCAAAGTTCGCTGAACGGCTGATGATCATGAAGTCCGCTGAACGGCTCACGGCTCTGGCAGCAATTGCCACCCCGAGCCGAACCAACCAAATCACGGTTACGAGCGTTGAGCCCAAACCGCTTTTACAAACCAGCCTGACGGGCTCTGACCGACCGTCCTCATGGTTGATTTGTGGGCGGTACAAATGCGACCGGTGGTTGTAGTCGGCAGGCAGGCGGCTCATTGGATACGCTTGGCACAACACCAGTGGCGCCAGAATGTTCGGAGCAGATCAGCAACATGATCCCGCCGGACATCCAGTTTGACGACCCCGCCCTCTTGGGAACGGCAACGCGAATCCCGCACGAGGCTGTCCTTTTCGCGCCTGGGTTCCCATCAGAGTGAGTCACCCCACCTCAATCGACCGAATGGGGGTGTTTCGCTGATACGCGAGAAGCTAGATTCCTTTTTGTCAGTGGTCGGACTAGAATCCGCGCAGCCTGGACCTGTGACAGGGATCCTCCTGGGAGATGGGAGTCGTGGGGGGGCGTCGGGATCACGTCACAATCCGATGCACTTGGACTTTGGACACATCGCCTGGCCAACGGCGCGAGTGCGCATACGCGTCCACGTCCGTGGTCCCCTTGTGTTTAAATAGTACGCCTACCATAAGTTTCTTTCTCCCCGCCGCTCACAACCCTACAGTCCTCAGTTCGAATGAGTCCGGGTCATTATCTGGAGCCGCCCTACCCGACGTACCATGACCTCAGTTCTCTTCTTCCGCACGCAATCGACTTAGACCTTGAACCATACCGACTACCCGACCATTACTCGCGTAACTTCTCGTCCCACCACGGACCTGCAGGTTGTCCTACTGGTATCCTTCCTCGTCAATACGAAGCCGCCCACGACCCTGTTGGTATCTTCCCCACCCAAGACGAGCCACTTTGGCACCAGCCTCTGACGGTATGGCTGATCGACTGACTTACCAACACCGCCAGTACTGACAAAAATACACAGGAGCATTGCCCACTCATTGGCGATAGACTCAGCCCGATAAGAATCTTCTCAGTTCAACCTCAGGTTATTTTCTCCCTCTACCACTGTTCATTCGTGAAAGGGCTAATGAGGCATATTGTAGTGCACCTGTCCGTCCCACGCAGATGGGGACGTGCTGTTTATTCACCCCACAAGCGAGGGCAGCGGGCAGGGACGACCCCAAGGCTACAGACGACCGACTCCACGTGGCTCGGCCCGTCAAGAGACCTACAAACTCAGCCGACGTCGTGCGGAGTTTGAGGGTTCAGATATCATCAGGTTCGTTGTCAACGGCGAGGAAGGGATCCGTCTCTCCGATGCGCTAGAAGACAACTGGGAAGGCCTTGAAGGACGGGACGATAGGTCCTTATTTAGAGGTGACCGCCTTCAGGTTATCCTCAGGCTACAGGTGAGAGATTCGGTCTGTCCATTGTCGGCTCTGTTGACTGACCCTCCCTCCCAGCTGGTTGGCTGTTCACCCTGGCATTCGAAGGTGGATCCTACAACCGTTGGTTTATGTCGATCTCACACTTGCCGTAGATCCCCACAGTGGACTTCACTGCGAAACGCCGACCAATCACAAGAATGAGGTTGGCCGCCGAAGTGGCGAAGAGCATGAAGAAATTCATAGCGGTACGTTATGCTACATCGCCCCGACCACAGTTGAGTCTCATGCGACTACACCAGAGAGAGAAATTGAATGGTCATAACGGTGGTCACCCACGATGTAGCTGGGGAGACGCGTCGTTGGAAAACGTGTTTTTGAATCGAATGGTTCGTGTTTCCACTGCCTCGTGGCAACCCGAAATTTGTGTGGGACCGCCGTCCGTTCCATCACCCATGCCGTCCTCGTCTTCGTAGTCTCCGAATCCCCTCGCCTGAACCTTATCGTCCCTGCGTAGTTTTACCGTAGAATTTTCAGAACTAATCACCGCACGTCTCCGTAGTTATAATACATAATCGTTGTTGTTGTCGAATATGTTTTGTTTTGTTTTGTTTTGTTTCCAGAGGTTGGGGTAATTTTGACACAGCTGTTTTCACATCGATAGACTGCATTTTCCGCAGCCCCACGGCGATCCCGCTGTCTCGACCTCCGCGTGATCGGATTCCGACTGATGTCCCAGACTCTTGCCAGGCTCCCCCAGTCACTCTCACTTAGCTCGTAAAAACTCGACGATATCCCGACAACGGCTGGGTCGTTGATACCGACCCTACAGACCACGAATCAAGCGAAAGATCCGGACAATTGATCCACCAACCCCCGCGCAAATCATCACGCGCTCTAACAGTTTCCGGACGTCCTCGCTGCCGCGAGCGAATCGGTGCTATCCCCATAGTCCCTGTGTAGTTTCCCTCACACGTTATGAGGGTATCGGACCTTGAACTAAGCCT
>Ga0307516_10009499_pt1 | contig 10835 bp, 13 predicted proteins | sample 19_EM_MG_FD_203310 | JGI IMG/M metagenome (GOLD analysis project Ga0307516, IMG submission 203310) | Populus trichocarpa ectomycorrhiza microbial communities from riparian zone in the Pacific Northwest, United States - 19_EM | ecosystem: Host-associated > Plants > Roots > Unclassified | place...
CGAGCCGATCACCAACCCTGCCGCGATCACACGTCTGCGCATCCGCCGAATTGATCGTCTCGGCGGACTCCTTCACGAATACGATCATGCCGCTTGACCAGCGCGGATGACATTTTCGGCACCCACACCCCCGCGCTGGCCGCTGAAAGTCGGCCCGGCTGGCGGCGCGCAGGCGGATCCACGCCGAGATCCGTTCGCGGGCGAAGGCAGGCAGCGGCAACTCACGGACCCTCGACGCCCTTGCCGTGCAGGCGGCAACGGCCCTGGTTCGAGCGGTGATGGCCGCATCGTTGAGGTCGAACCGGGCGCACCTCCTCTGCCCGGACGCCGGCGCACAGCAGCACCCGCAGCAGGAAAACAGATCCGAATCGCGAGCGCGGCCGCAGACTCCAGCGCACGGCCCCGTCGTACTCGCCGACGGAGCTGCCTGGCCTCAGGTGTCGTCCGGCTCCGGGCGGTCGTCGAGGATCACCGGCGGAACAGGCTGTTTGCCGGCCGTGTCCGGGACGATCTGGTCGAGGACTCGCCCGATCGCGTCGTAGAGGGCCCCGCGCTTGGGTAGGCGTCACCAGCCCCAAAGCTACTAAGCGGTAAGGCAGTGCTGTCGCGGCCTGGCACGGCGGTGGCCCGTACCCGCGTGAACAGTCGAGTCGACCTGCGGACGGGGCGAGATCCAGGATCGATGGACTAAGCGAGCGGCGCGGCGAGTCAGCAGGCAGCAGCCGGCACAGACACGCTCAGGGCGTGGGACTGCTCGGCACGACGCACGCCGCAGCAGTGGAACGTCAGGGGCAAGCCGGCGCAGCCGGTGCGGCAGTTCCCTGAGCCGAGTTGATTTCGGCACCTTGATCGAGCACCAGTGGAGCAGGTTGTTCGGGCACCACGTGATGCGGCGTAGATAACAGTTGAGGTTTGTCGATGGTTTTGATCGACATCTTGTTTCGGCACCAACTGGCAGCTGACGTCCAAGATCGGCATGTTGTTTCGGCGCCACGAGCGGGCAAGGGTGGTGTCGGACGTGCTGACTGTCGTCGAGCTTGGGCCGCTGGCCGGGGCTCGGCTACAGGGAGGGCGCCGGTTTGGTCGCGAGGATCTGCAGCGCTGTCGCGGAGTTGGAGTTCATCGTCTCGACGGCGATCTCGCGGGTGTTGGCCACGATGAACTGGTCCAGCAGGAGTGCGTGGAGCCATTCGGCGGTGTGGTGCCTGCAGACGGCCCCATCGTCGGTCTCGAAGACGCCGTAGTTGCCGTAGATATTCGCGTGTTGCTCGTATCTGGCCACGTTGCGGGGGTCGGTTTGCAGGAGGAGGTCGCTGACGTAGAGTACGCCGCCGGGCCGCAGAATCCGGCCGAGCTCGGTGATGAGCTGCCGCTGGCCGTCGTCGGTGGGTATGCAGGTGAGGACCGCGACCACAAGGACCGCGTCGACACTCGCGTCTGGGTAGGGCAGCAGCGGCGGGTCGGGCAGGACGCGGAAGGTGAGATCGGGGTGGTTTCGCCGTGCTCGTTCGATGAGGCTCGCGGATGTGTCGACACCCTCTATGTTGGTGAATCCCTGGTGCTGCGCCAGTCCAGAGAGGCGCCCGTAGCCGCAGCCGTAGTCGATGATCCGGGCCGAAGCGGCCAGGCTTGATAGCCAGGCGAAGTCGATCGGATGGGTGAAGGTCTTCACGGCGCCGGCGGTGTCCCAGTAGGCGCGTTGATTCTCCAGCCCAGGCATGGCGTTGATCGTTGCATACCTGGACGTGGTGGCTGTTGTCGGTGCGGACGGTCGGATGCGCCAGCGGGGCCAGCCAGGTTTCGACACGCAGGGATGACGTTTCCGCGATCTTGCCCGGTTTGAAAGTTTCGGGCGTTTAGGTTGTTTCCCGGTCATATCGGGAGGCCGGGTTGTTAACGCGTATCGAATTATTCGAGCGCATTCGTGCTGATCGGCGGGCGGATCCGTCGGTGTCGGGACGGGTGCTGGCGCGCCGTCATGGCGTGTCGCGGCGCACGGTGAAGTCGGCGCTGGCGTCGGCGGTGCCACCGCCCCGCAAGCCGCCGGTGCGGTCGCGGCAGCTGGTGCTGACGCCGGTGAAGGCCCTAGTCGACGAGATGCTGCGCTCGGATCTGTCCGCGCCGCGCAAGCAGCGGCACACGATCGAGCGGATCTACCAGCGCCTGGCCATCGAGCACGACTTCACCGACGCGTCCTATTCGGCGGTGCGCAACTATGTGGCCCGCCGCCGGCCGGAGATCCTGGCCGAGGCCCGCGCTGGCCACCAGCATCTGCAGGGGATGGTGCCGCAGGTCCACGCACCCGGCGAGGAAGCCGAAGTCGACTTCTGCGATGCGTTCGCGGTGATCGCGGGCAAGTCGATGAGGTGTTACCTGTTCACCCTGCGGCTCAGTTTCAGCGGTCGCGCGATCCATCGCTTGTTCGCCTCCCAAGGTCAGGAGGCGTTCATGGAGGGCCACGTCGAGGCGTTCCGCGCGCTCGGCGGGGTCCCGACCCGGCACATCCGCTACGACAACCTGAAACGTCATCTTGTCCCGCCGCCCGAAGCGGCGTCTCTGGCCGCATTGAACGAGCGGCTGGCCGAGATCGAGACGGCCGAGGACGCCGTCCGGCATGTCCACGGGGCGCCGGGCAGTGTCGCGTTCACCTTCGCCGCGGAGGCGCCGCTTTTGCACCCGCTGCCGGCCGACGACTTCGAGATCGGGCTGACGCTCACCCCGCTGGTGCGCCGCAACGCGCGGATCGTGGTCCGGCAGTGCTACTACTCGATCCCGGCCCGGTTCATCGACCGCAAGGTCCGGGTCAGTCTGCGGGCCAACGAGGTCGTCGTGTTCGACGGCCGCCAGATCGTGGCCCGGCACCCGCGGTTGTCGCGTCGCTTCGACTACCACGACGACCTGGACCACTACCTGGAGATCCTGCTGGTCAAACCCGGCGCCCTGGCCGGGTCGACCGCGTTGGCCCAGGCCCGCGCCGACGGCACGTTCACCGCCGTGCACGACGCGTTCTGGGCCACAGCCCGCGCCTCACATGGTGAGGCCGCCGGCACCCGGGCGCTGATCGAGGTCCTGCTGCTGCACCGGCAACTCCCGCATCAGGCCGTGGTCGCCGGGATCACCGCGACCATCACGGCCGGGTCCTGCAGCCCGGAGTTGGTGGCGATCGAGGCCCGCAAAGCCGCCGACGGACACCCGCCCCTCGAACGCGCCCAACCCGAGCCAGACGCGTCAGCCGACGCCCCCGACGACACGGACGACCTGGACCTGCTGCCCAGCTTCGACGACTCCACCGCTCGCTCTGGGGCGCAGGTCATCTCGCTGCACAGCCGCCTCCTTTTGACCGGCGGCGAGCACCAGCCGCCACCGATGTCCGTCTACGACCAACTGCTGTCCCGCCGATCGAAGGGCACCACCGCGTGACCACCACCGACCGGGCGGCGCGCACGCCGCGTCCCCGCCAGACCGCCCCGGGCGCCGACCCGGTCGACGTCGCGATCGAACAAGCCTGCGCCGAACTGCGCCTGCCCACCATCCGAGACCGGTTCGCCGACATCGCCGAACAGGCCCTGCGCGACCGGTCGAACTACAAAGGCTTCCTACTCGACCTGCTACGCGCCGAGATGGCCGACCGCGACGAGCGCCGCAAACAGCGCCTGGTCCGCGACGCCGCGTTCTACCGGCCCAAACGGCTCGAGGACTTCGACTACGACAAGAACCCCGACGTCGATGAGATCTACGTCAACAACCTGGCCAACCCCGGCTGGGTCCGCGCCGGCGCGCCACTGGTCCTGATCGGCAACTCCGGCACCGGCAAAAGCCCCCTGCTCATCGGGATCGGCACCGCGATCGCCGAACACGGCCTACGCGTGCGCTACACCACCGCGGCGAACCTGGTCAACGAACTCGCCGAAGCCCACGCCGAGAAACGACTCTCCCGGACCCTGCACCGATACTCCCGCTACGACCTGCTCGCCATCGACGAGTTCTCCTACCTGAACCTCGACAAGATCGGCATGAAGCTGCTCTTCCAAATTTTCACGGAGCGTGAGGAGCGCAAAGCCATCGCGGTCGCGTCCAACGCCCCATTTTCGGAGTGGGGCAAGACGTTCACCGACGAACGGCCCTGCTCGGCCATCGTCGACCGGCTCACCTTCAACGGCTACCTCATCGAAACCGGAGCCGACTCCTACCGCCTCAAATCCGCCCTCGAACAGCGCTGACCAACACCATGAGTGATCCCGGCATCGACCACACCTTCACCGAAGTGCCCGTCGCGGCCGGGATCCTGCACGCCACCGCCGACCTGATCGACGTCCTCGGCGACTTCCTCAACCAAGCCGAGCCCACCATCCGCGCCCAGCTCGGCGCCTACCTCATCGGCCACCACGACGTCGACACCACCCCAGACCCGGCGCTCGCGGCCGCCATCACGCTCGCCGAACTCGACGAAGCCGCTGATCTGCTCCACACTCTCGCCGACAGCGCCGGCCACACCGCCTGAACTGGCACCGGCCCGCGCGACACACCGCGGAAACTGCCGAGACGAAGCACCGGACCCCTCCCAACCCTGCATCGGGAGCAGAGTCCGAAAGAGCCCGGTTCGTCACCAGATTACCCGACAGTCGCCGCCGAAACGTGCAGCGCCGTGGCGCCCAAACAACATGTCGATCATGAAGGACCGGCACTGGTGCCGAAACAAGATGCCGATCTTGACCAGGAAGTCGGTGGCACCCAAACAAGCTAACGATCATCGACCGTCGATCAAACCCATCCCAGGCTGGCGCCCAAACAACATGCCCGACTTGCGCCCAATCAAGGTGCCGAAATCACCGAGTCAAGCCGGGGTGCACCGGTCCGATCCTCCGATGATCACGGCGGGCGTGAACTCGGAGGCGGCGGTTTCGTGGTGGGCGGGCGCGACCGCGATCGGCAGGCGAGCGTGCATCAGGCCGTCGCGGCGGCGGTCTTGGCGGCCGGGCGTTTGCGCTGGCGGGGCGCGGTTGGCCCGGCGGCTTTCTCGGCGGCGAAGTCGACGGGGACCAGGTCGAGTAGTTCGCGGGTGATCTGTTCGGTGCCGTCCTCGATGGCCAGGATCGCCGCGCCGCGGACGAGCTGGGACAGGCTGCCGATCATGCCGCTGCTGCGGCGGTAGAGGTATTCGTCCAGCGCGACCAGCGTTCCGGTCGTGTGCTGGTGCAGCCGGAGCATGGCTTCGAGGGTGGCGATCAGGGACCGCCAGGCGGTGCGCTGCTCAGTGGTGCCGTAGGCGAACGGGGTAGACGCGATCAGGGTGAACCGGCCGGCGATCTGACGTCCGCGGACCCCGGCGAACAACCCTTCGGCTTCGACATCGATCCCCGAGTAAACAAACGTGGCCGGCAACCGTTCAGCGAAGTATTTGAGCTGGTCAGACACCTCAGCGCCAGCCCGCGTAGCCAGATTCAGGTTATGAATCTCGTCGACTTTACCGACCGCAGGAACTCGGATACCGGCTCTGAACTGCGACGACACACCGCATACATGTCCGTGTTGTTGGGTCGGAACGTGTCAAGGGATTGAGGCCAGCGGGAGTTAAGCGGCTTGTGGCACGGTCGCCGTTTGCTGGTCGGGCTGGTTGATCCAGACCTGGTCGGGAAGGTCGAGGATCTTGGGTAGGGGTCGGGGTGCGCCGAACCGGTCGATACAGCCCTTGGTTTTGATCTTCTTCCCTGGACAAGGGGAATGATCAATTAAGGGGGCGGCTCCCACGATCAGCCGGGTCGGTATCTCCCAGCCACACGTCAAAAGCTCAAGCTAGTCCTTCAGGGTGAAAATTACCGTAATTGTGCAGTTCGCGGCCTGTCCCGCGCCGTTGAGGCCGGTGCAGAAGACGTCAACGCTGGTCTTGTGGTCTCCGAACGTCCGCTCGACCTCGCCGGAGGCGGACTGCAAGCCCGCGGCCAGGTCGGAAGCGGACGCATCGTTGATGCCTACCCCGGCCAGCCACGGGACCACGGTCGCGGCCAGGCTGTCGGCGCACGAATCGCCGCCGCTGGGGCACGGCCAATCGCCCTTGAGAAGGACTGTGCCGCTGTCGTGGCTGTGCGTGCTGGTGCTGATGCTGAAGTTCTCGGGCGCGTGCACCGACGCGCCCAGCTGCTCGAGGCGATGTTCGCGGGCGTTCTCGTTGCTCGTCTTGTGCCAGGCCCAGACGCCGATGGCGATTGGTACCACGAGCACCGCGATCAGCGAGCGCTTCAGATAGCCCGTCCGGGCTTTGTGCTGCAGCGCCTGCTCGTCGACGACCGGCGGCATTGGCTGGCCGGGGGCGGGCGTCCCGGAAGTCGCCGGATCCCGCGGTGAGGGTGAAGTCGTCACAGCACGGGATACTAGCGATCTTGATCCACGCGCACGATCCCGTCGTCGCGCGATGAGCTGACATGGCGCCCGTCACGGCATGCGCGAGCGATCGGAGAGATACGACCGAGACTCCTCGGTCGACTGCCCATCAGCGCTCGGGAGAGCTCGGCCCGTGATGGCGTTTATCGAGACGGCGCCGGAGACGGTGACGCGTCGCCTGACGGCAGCCGAGTCCGCTCGTCTACCTGTGTACGGGCCAGGAGTTGTGGTGTCACGCCGACCGCTTCGCGCAGGCCCGCGCCGTGCAGGTCCGCGCCGTTCAGGTCCGCGCCGCTCAGATCCGCGCCGCTCAGATCCGCGCCGCTCAGGTCCGCGTCGTTCAGGTCCGCGCCGCGCAGGCCCGCGTCGCTCAGGTCCGAGCCGTCCAGGCCCGCCTCGCGCAGGTACGCGTCGTTCAGATGCGCGCTGTGCAGGTCCGCGTCGCTCAGGCCCGCGCGGATCAGGCGCGCGCCGTTCAGGTCCGCGCCGCGCAGGCCCGCGTTGTACAGGACCGCGCCGTTCAGGTCCGCGCCGTGCAGGTCCGCGCCGTGCAGGTCCGCGCCGTGCAGGTCCGCGCCGTGCAGGTCCGCGCCGTGCAGGTCCGCGTTGTACAGGTTCGCGTTGATGAGGTCCGCGTCGTTCAGGTCCGCGCCGCGTAGGTCTGCGCCGTGCAGGTCCGCGTGGTCTAGGCCGAGCAGGGTGTTGGAGAGGTCAAGGGGGTACTGACTCGGATTCGGTCGGTTGCCGTGGACGGTGATGCTGGCGCGGACGTCAGCCGGCGATGGGGGAACGGTTTTCGACGGCGTGGCGGGGCGCGGGGCGTGGGTGCGTACGAAGGCGCACAGCACCTGGACCACCGCGGGCTCTACGGGCTCGCCCGCCGGGGCGTCGTTCATCAGTTGTTGCAGGCCGTACAAGCCGCCGAGGCGGATGGAAAGCTTGTCCTGCTTCTTGTTGTCTTCCTGGCCGAGTTGGTCGATCGCGGCGGTGAACCGGTCCGCGACCTGCCCCTGTAACGCTAGTTTTTGCTGGTCGAGGCCGAGTTGCTGTTGTTTGCGGTTGGCGTCGTTGGTGTAGAACAAACCCGCCGCCACCAGCAGCACCGATACGAGGCCGGCGACTGTGGTCGCGGTCGTACGCCAATCAGGTTTCTTCGCCGGATCGCCGGCACGGGCAGCCTCCCGTCCTCGGCTGGGGGATGAGACGCGGATCGCCGGGGGCATAGCGGCACCCGGACGTCGTCGCCGTACCGGCCGGCGCGGCGCGGTGGCCGCGACTTGCCCGGATGCCCAGGCTTGCCGGGCGGCTGTCCAACGCTTGCGCAGACTTGGCATACCCCTCATTGGACACCGCCTGGCCACCTACGCCGAGTTGTCCCGGATTGAGCCAGCGCAGCTTGGCGACGTCTCGCCCGCAGCCCAGCTCGGTGCAGTCGCGGCACAGCCACGTCGGGTTGTCCGCCCGTGGCGGGGTTGGCGGTCTGGAACACCAGCCGGCCGTTCGTGCTGGTGGTCATGCCCGGTCACCGCCAGCCCGGCCCGACGTACGCCAAGTGGCCCGGCCAACGCCGGGGGTTGCATCCGGTACCCAGGTACAGGCTTACCGTCAAACGGACGGCGCCGATGGCGCTCTGTTTGAGGAGGTCGGCATGTCTTTCGTAGTTCCGGACGCCTGCACGCTACCCACGGCTGAGCAGCCGTTGCGGTTGGCGCAGTTCGACGGGTTGTTCGCCACCGCGGTGCGTCAGGTGGAGCAGCTGGACGCGACGCACGCCCGGTTGCGGATGGCCGGCCCTGCCGGGCTGGCGGACACGGTGCGGGATCTGACCGCGCGGGAGACCGAGTGCTGCTCGTTCTTCGTCTTCACCGTCGCCACCGAGCTGGCGCCGGACGGTGAGGTCGTGGTCCTGGACGTCGAGGTGCCCGCCCAGCACGCCGACGTGCTCGCCTCGCTGGCCCAGCGGGCGAGCACCGTCTCGAACGGGACCCCCTGATGCAGCGCATCAGCCGGGACGGCCTGCTCGCCCTGCTCGGCACCGGCGCCGCCACCCTCGTCAAGGCTCTGCCCGAGGCGCACTACGAGGCGGAGCACCTGCCGGGAGCGGTGAACCTGCCCGGCGAGCTCACCGCCGGCCTGGCGGCCCAGCTCGTCGCGGACCGCGACCGGATCGTGGTCACCTACTGCTCCGGGCCGTCCTGCTCCCGCTCGAAGACGGCCGCGGCTGCGTTCGAGCGGCTCGGCTACACCGACGTGCGGGTCTACGACGGCGGCAAAGCCGACTGGGCGCAGGCCGGGTTGCCGTTCGACGGCGCCCGCACCGCGCGGGCGTCGTGATGGACGGGTTGCGCACCGGTGAGGTCGCCGAGCAGGCCGGCGTCAACATCCAGACGCTGCGCTACTACGAGCGCCGTGGCCTGCTCGCCGAGCCGAGCCGGTCGAACGGTGGGCACCGGCTCTACCCGGCCGACACCATCGCGCTGCTGACCGTGATCAAAGCGGCGCAGCGGCTCGGGTTCACCCTCGACGAGGTCGCCGACCTGCTCGACGCCGGCCGCCGGCGGCACCCGAGCGCGGACCTGCGGCAACGCGCCATCGACAAGATCGCCGAGATCGACCGGAAGATCGCCGACCTTGCCGCGATCCGCGGCACGCTCACCGAGGTCGTCGACGCGCGCTGCGACAGCCTCACCAACTGCACCTGCACCGACTGCCCGATCCCGTACCTGACCATCGGCACCACCCGACCCTCCGGAGAGCCCGCATGAGCCAGCCCGCCACGCCGCTGACCCGCACCGCGCAGCCGACGCCGGTGGAGATCGACAACGCACCACCGCGGCGCAACAAGGTCACCGGCGGGCTCGCCGTGCTCGCCTGCGCGGCCTGCTGCGTCCTGCCGCTACTGATCGCTGCCGGAGTGCTCACCGGCGCTGGCGCCGCGATCCTGGAGAAGACGCTGTTCGCCGTCGCCGCCGGCCTCGTCGCGCTGGCGCTGGGCATGTGGTGGCTGCACCCGCGCCGCGCCGCTCAGCGCGCGGGCGCTACGGGCTGCGGGTGCGGCGGCAGCGGATGCGGCTGCTGAGGACGTCGAACTCCACCAACTCCGGCACACCCACGCTACCGAGCTGATCAACGGCGGGGTCAGTCTGCAGACCATCCGCAAACGACTCGGCCACCGCAAGATCCAAACCTCACTCCGATACGCCGAACACTCCGACCGCGCCGCCGACGACGAGCTACGCCGCTGGCGCCGACGCCGGTGACAACGCCCGCACCTGCTGCCACGGATTGAGAGATCCGCTGACAGCGACGTGAGTGGTCAGTGAGCGGTTACCGGGCATTGGTCCTCGAATGGCCTCACCCTTACGGGACAGGGGTGCGCAGGCCCAGCACGATCGCGTCGTCCTCGCCGCGGCGGTACCTGAAGTAAGTCCAGGTGGCGCAGCGGCCGCGGGTTGGCCCCGTACCCCCACGATCCGCGTGTTCTCACCGCCGCGGCTATCCGCGCGGGGTCTGGCCGATGGTCGACGCCATCCTGGAGGCGCTTTGCGGCATCGCCGGCCACCGTCACCGGGCGGCGGCGCACCGCTTTGCTCGGCTACCACCCGCGTCTTCCAGGGGGCCGGCCCTCTGCGTGGCAACCATGACCCTGGTGCCGTAGAAGATGGAGCCATGAGCGAGCGGGTCAGTCCGGACAATTGCACGCACTCGGACAGGGGAGGCCAGGAGCACATCCTCAGCGGTGGTACCGGCGATTACTACTGCCGCGAGTGCGGCGAGGCAATGCCGATTACCAGCAAGCCCAAGCGCTGCATTCTGTGCGGGTCGACGACGGCCGACATCGCACCTGATCCGACGCACGGGAAGTCGTGGCGCTGTTCGGCGTGTGGCAAGAACTGGGGGTGGGTGCGCAGGTGACTGGACGGCGCGAGGGATCGCTTTGGTACCGGTCGAGCTGCTCGTCGATGTAGAACGGCAGCGGCCGCAGGCCGCCGCCTCCGGTGGCCCCAACGCGGTCGTGTGGCACACGCAGTACGAGATCGAGCTCACCGACGACCCCTACCTCGGGTGGCAGGCGAACAGGCGTCGATTGGTCAGCGGTGGTTCCCTTTCCCAGGATCGGAGTGACTACGGGGTGAGGACGCGAACCAGGTTTCGGGGGTTGCGTCGGCAGGGGGGAGTTCGAAGGTGATCGTCGGCCCGCAGGACGGTCCTTGGTAGTGGGCGGTGGCGGTGATTTCGGCTGCGGCCGCGGCGCGCAGCTCGTCGGTGTTGATCAGCGTGAGCTGGGCGGCGCGGACTGCGATCGGGCCGAGGTCGATCTGTTGTGGTCCGCAGGTGATCGTGTAGTGGGGGCTCCATGCGCACAGGTCGCCGGGCTCGTGCAGGCGCAGGATGGCGTCGATGTCGCCGGGCGGCACGGTGAGTGCGATCGGCCCACTGGCGGACGTGACGACTTG
>Ga0307516_10009500_pt1 | contig 10832 bp, 15 predicted proteins | sample 19_EM_MG_FD_203310 | JGI IMG/M metagenome (GOLD analysis project Ga0307516, IMG submission 203310) | Populus trichocarpa ectomycorrhiza microbial communities from riparian zone in the Pacific Northwest, United States - 19_EM | ecosystem: Host-associated > Plants > Roots > Unclassified | place...
GCAGTGTCCGGGCTCCGGTCGGCGCGGAAGCACGGGAACGGACTTTGTACATTCAAGGAGATGAACTCTACGCCATGCATTTATCTCCAACCGCCCTCGTCATCTCCTCGAATGCAACCCCCCATTCCTGAACTTCTTCCCTGAAAGCTCCTCCCCATTGCCACTCGGTGGCATTCACCAAATGCCTATGCCTCTCCACACCAAACACCTCTTCAGCCGTGCACACGTTCTCTGCACAGCTGACCCCACCAAAGGGCTTGGCCAACGTGTAATGGATGATCCTCAACTGTTTCTGAATCGCGTTCCAATACGGCATAGCCCTCGCCTTGATCGCGAGGTTCCCGTTGTACACGTGAGGGAGCCTGAGGACTTGAGATCCGTAGTACAAGTTCAGATACGTCTGTTCCGCCGCTGTGCGATCGAAATGAGCCGATTCGACTTTGGCGAGCATGTCGGCAAAGACGTTTGAATCTGGTTTGAAACCCATGACGCCGGCGTTGAAGTTGATCGTGAACCCTCTCTCGTCGGTGTACACGTCCGGAACGGCCGCAAAGACGAAGGGGATTTCAAAGAGTTCGTCAAAGTTGTTTCTGACGTGTGTGTCCGCGTCGAGGTAGACGGCGGTCTTGATCCCAATGGTATCGAGGGTCCAGATGCGCAACTTGGTGTACTGATCGATGAAAGCGGGCCAAATGCCCTCTCCGTGATTAGGCGGCTCTATCAGGTCGACCGGGTACAGCTCCCAGCCGACTTGCTTGAGGTAACATTTGGTGACCTCTGCGATTCGATCGGGGAGGTAGATCACGATCTTTCTCGCGTCGGTGTTGACTTTTGTGAGGGAATGACCGAGGGTGGCGACGGCGGCTGCGTATCCATCGGTATAGAGAGAAGTGACGACCGCCCGTTCGTTGTGTCTTGTTGTGGTCGAGTTCGGGTATTGGGCGGGGGAGGCGGAATTACTGGAAGAAAGCAACGTCAGGGCTTCGGAGCGGCCGGATAAAGGATTCGTCACGCACATGTCTATAAACGAGTCCAAGAGCGTGACCACGGGTTCGTAATGGACCGGTTGGACGGTGGAAGGAACGAGGATGGTGATGACGTTTGGCGGGGTAATCCAACGGCCGAACGATCCCCCGAGCGAAAGGCCGGCGAACAAGACGGCTGCGAGGAAGAGATGGCCAGCGTATTTAGCGGATGCAAGGGGGCGACGGGTGGGACTGGGCTGGTCGGGGCCAGAGCCGAGAGGGATGTACTCGACATCGTGATGTCTTGAGCTCATCCTCTGAAATCTGATCGAATTCCTTCGGGACCTGTGGTGTTTCCGCCGCGTCTGTCGGGTAAAGGGTTTGGGACAGACGGCATCGTTCCGTAACGGTTTGGCCGTTTCAAGAGGACGTTCAGACTACACAGCCCGCATGTGCCCTCAAACCGCCAAGGCACCATTTGTTCTTTGGCAGTTGTCTAGGCTTCGACGCGCTACCCTATACTCGATACGGCACAGTGACAACACCTGACGTCTGGTAGTGGAACCAATTGCTCGCAAGGACTGTCCCCGGCAGCAGGACCGTACTCTTGGGTGGGGGGGATACCGGCCAATGAAACCCTACTGGGACGGGCGAACATCCATCCATTCTTGCCCAAATCTTTCCCAAGCATTAGCGTCATCTGGCAGGCGCCCCGAGGTTTGATGCCCGGCCGTTCCTCAAAGTTGGACCCCAATACCGAAGGCGTGGATTGGGATGGTCACACGACCATTGGGTGGAGATCTTGAGCTTGGCCTCTCGATGAATACCAACAAATCAGCTTCTAGGATCTGCTGGCACGAGGCATTTACATCGTTGTAGACCCGCTTTGGCTCTGAGGCGGAAGAGAGCGGTCGCCGAGCCGAAGACCAGCTTACATACCACTCCCACGCTCTCGAGCATGGTGTGTGAATCCAGGCACGCCGTCCAACGTTCACCGACACACATGCGGTCACACGCCAACTGTCAGTGCTCCCCTATGGACCCAGCTGGCCCACCGTATAAATAGCGGTCCCATCGAACGTGCGTCGCGGGGATTCCATCCTACCCAGCCATTCGATGGCCAACGCGAACGAGCTGAAGAACCAGTTTGAGATCTTCGCGTCGGAGCTCGTGATCGCCGCCAGTTTCATCCGGGGAGGGGATTCATAACTTTTGCCTTACGGTGACACAACACTCGTCGATGGAAGGAACCGGGAGGGCACTGACGGCATCAGGCCAAGCCATCCATCTCCCATTGCTCTCTACTTCTAGATCCAAGTACCGGCCAAATGTCTGCGCTGACCTGCCCCCCTCGAACCCTACGCCGGCGGGCCTCAAAGCCTCGCTCACAGCCGACGGTAGTCGAAGATACTTGGTGAAGTGCGTGTGGGAATAAATTGGCTTGGCATCGGCGATTATCTAAGAATAGGGCGCCGATGGGTGATCGGGCGATGGATCTTTGGAATTCACCCGACGCACGTTCGTCTGTATCCTCATGCGCACTCCACCATCCCCCACCGTATTTAAACCTATGGATTTCGACTTTCCCCCTCCGCTGAATCCAGGGCTCGCGTCGACTTCCTCCCTCCTCCCAAATGGCGTCCGGCGAAAAACTGTCCCCCACCAGCTCAAGCAACGGCAAGGGTGCCCCCCAGACCAATTACGTCGACCTCGATGAGCAGCGTAGGGCCGCCCTCGCTGAAATCGACAATGCCCCCTTCTCGTACGCCCACCCCGCTCATCGTCTTCCCTCCTCACCCTTCTCACCTCGCCTCACAGGTGGTTTCACGTAAGGATTTGCTTGGTCGCCGGCGTCGGTTTCTTCACGGATGCGTAGGTGGTCGTGTGATCGAGCGCGCGTTCCCTCTGACGCCCTCATAGCTACGACATCTTCGCCATCAATATCGCCTCGACCATGTTGGGTTATGTCTACGGCAAGGGTGACCTTCTTTCCACCCCCTGTCCCTTGTCGCTTGTCCGCTTATCGCACCCAACCTCCAGGCGGTAAACTCAACCCCAATCAGGATCTTGGGGTCAAGGTCGCCACCCCCGTCGGTACTTTGGTTGGACAGCTTTTCTTCGGTTGGTTGGCTGATGTCGTCGGCCGTAAGAGGATGTGTAAGTTTTCGACCGATCCCGCTCCCAACCCGGTTTTGCTAACCGATCGATAGACGGTGTCGAGCTCATGATCATCATCATCGCCACTTTCGCTCAGGCCCTCTCCGGCCAGGCCCCTGCCATCCATATCATTGGCGTCCTCGTTGTCTGGCGTTTCATCGTGAGTCGCGCTCCTCTCTCGAGAATCAGCCCGCTGAACGTCCGCCAAGATGGGTGTCGGTATCGGCGGTGACTATCCACTTTCTGCCGTCATCTCCTCCGAGTTTGCTTCTACTCGCATTCGTGGTCGTATGATGACCGCGACCTTTGCTGCCCAGGGTTTTGGTAACTTTGGTGCGTGAATTCCGCCAAGGTTGCCAAGCATATTGATTAATTGTCGTTCCAGCTGCCGCGCTCGTATCCCTCATCGTCGTGCACGCCTACAAAAGCTCCATCCTTGCCGATTCCCCCACCGCACCCAACAGCGTTGACTTCTGCTGGCGTCTCCTCATCGGTCTTGGATGCGTTCCCGGTGTTATCGCCCTTTATTTCCGTCTCACCATCCCCGAGACCCCTCGTTTCACCCTCGATATCGACCGTAACATGAAACAGGCTATCAAGGACGTCGAGGGCAACTGGAAGGGTATCCAGGCCGCTCCCGATTACAGCGTCATCACCACCAAGGTCGACGTCCCCACGGCCAGTTGGGCCGATTTCCGCCGCCACTTTGGTCAGTGGCAGAACGGTAAGGTTTTGCTCGGCACTGCCTGGTCTTGGTTCGCTCTCGACGTACGCATATTTGCTCCCAATTTCCGTGATCCCGCCTGTTTACCCCCCACCTCCCGTTTAGATCGCCTTCTACGGTCTTGGTCTCAACTCCTCCATCATCTTGACCGCCATCGGTTTCGGATCCCCACACTCTACCGGATCTAAAAAGATCTTTGACAACTTGAACAACGTCTCTGTCGGTAACCTGATCCTCGCCGTCGCCGGTCTCATCCCAGGATACTGGGTCTCCTTCCTCTTCATCGACTCCTGGGGACGCAAGCCTATCCAGCTTATGGGTTTCTGTGTGCTCACTTGCACCTTCGTCGCCATGGGTTTCGGATACGACAAGCTTACTTCCACCGACGGAGGAAAGAAGGCTTTCGTCTTCCTCTATTGCCTCACGAACTTCTTCCAAAACTTTGGCCCCAACACGACGACCTTCGTCGTTCCTGGAGAGGTTTTCCCCACCCGTTACCGTTCCACCGCACACGGTATCTCTGCCGCTTCCGGAAAGCTTGGAGCCATCGTCGCCCAAGTCGGATTCGCCCGTCTTCGTGACATTGGTGGTACCAACGCTTTCGTCAAGCGCATGTGAGTGTCACCCCCTCCGTCTTCCATCACCCGTGATCCCGACCGTTCCTGCTATTTTAGTCTTGAGATCTTTGCCCTGTTCATGCTGACGGGTATTTTCTCGACCCTGTTGATCCCCGAGACTAAGGGCAAGACTCTCGAAGAGCTCTCTGGAGAAGACCAGGAGAACTTCGTCCGTGGTCAATTGACGGAGTGAAGGGACGTAGCTAGGAACTCTTTGTATGGGTACCCCCTTCATCCGCCATGTGCTCTCTCTCACTTTCCATCTCTCCTTGTTTGCTCTGTATGCGCTGTCTCTTTACCAACATCGGGTTTATTAGGCGTTAATGCTATACGGTTGTTGGCTGTAGTGTCTCTTCTTGTTCCGATTCTTGCCCTAATGTCAGCCCCATCTAACACCACGCGTTCACACTCCGCCTTCTGGTTGTTTAATGTACCAGGTGGATGTACAAAGGAAGTGGGGTCGCACCGCCCCGTTCCTTTCTTCTATGATATATAGTAATGAAGCCTGGACGGACAATAGCGGTGGGAGTCGTGACTGAAGTACCACCTGGTGTCCTAAGTATACGACTTGACCGGGGATTCAAAATATGGGCGTGGGATGGTTTTCGCGGCGGCCGTGAAGGTTACGGTCAACTTAGATAGCCATGTACTTCGGGGATGAGAAAAAAAGTCTCGCTGGAACGGTTTATCCTATCTTATCTGCTCCTTGTGGTCCCCATCCCATTGATTCTAATCATGGTGATGCGATGCGCTGATGGCGTAAGGACCTCACGCACAGTACATCCACTTATAGCCCCCCAAAAAGTTTCTTTGTATGAAGGTCAATGTGTACCGGGCGGGAACGGGGTTAAACATCGAAATGAATTCCAGATGCCCGATCGCACAGGTGGAGTGAAAGCACCATTCTCGGCGACCGAGAACCGAGATAAGAAGGTATGATGATGATATGATGAATTTGTAAGGTGCGAGCGTGTGTGTGCGTGCAGGCACAAGGGGGTTGGAACCGGGATCGGGCGGTGGAAATATGAAATATCGCATTGAGGCAGGTGAAAGGTTTAGGAGGGGGAAGTGTCTGGTGTGAGGTTGAGTTAAAAAATGTGGCGCCGTTCGTGAGTTGGCGGAGTGGAAACAGAGGGTCTGAGTGGGCAGGTGATTGGCGTCTCCCAGGATGGCGGAAATGGACCCACGGCGAGAGAGACGGTAAACGTGAACGCTTGGCTGTGCGCCTTTCTGGTAAGAGTAACCTCTCAGACTACACCCACTGGTTCCCGCCTTGGCTTGCCCGGAATTTTGAGTGTCGCTCGAACTAGGGTCTTTCATTGGAAAAGGACCTCGAGGAGCTCCGCGATCCCCCTTTTGCCATCGGGTAGGTGTTGGGGTTGGATACTGGTGGTGAAGCAAAGAAGAACGGGGTTGCCTGCCTGCCTGCCAGTCAGGGGATTTGAGCTGATTTTCTGAACGGAAGCAGGGCGGGTTGAGCAATTCGTCATATTTCTTCACAAGTCCCTTGTCATGGTCTTCGGGCCTCACGTGGTGGTGCCTTCATAGGAAGCGGTCCGGCAGTCCAGTTCTTTGTTGCCCTAGCTGCGGTCTTACTTGTCCAGCCTCGCTACTCAGGTTGGGCGTTCCGGTGAGGGTGAGTTCACCGGAAGATTCGCCCGCTTATGGTGAATGTTGATTCCTAGCAGATGGTCATTCGCGACTGTAAGCAGGTTTGTAAGTTGGTGGAACAAATCGCTACACCGATGACCACCCACGGTTTTGCTACAACACCGCGGACCTTCAATTGGCAGAGCAGAGCGGGTTTCGGCTCGGTCTGAGACTGGTATTTGGAGAACAGGTAGGCCTGTCTCAGTTCATCACCGGAGGTTGCTGGCAGGAGGTGCGGGTGTGTTGTTCGATAGGCGGCGAGAGGAGAACATGGCTGGTCGTGGTTCGGGTGCGACGCGGAGCTGGCGAATGCCCCAGTTCCGTCGACTCACGTGACCAATTTTCCGCCAGGACTTCCAGCCCCGGGAATTGACTCGTTCACCACCACCTCCATCGTCACTCGCCCACTACTACTGCAAAAGGCCTTGCTCACGATGGCCCAAAACCAGAACATACGGCGGGCGGAGGGAATCCTCAGATCCGTCCCCGATCCCGGGCAGATAGTGTGCGATCCTTCCGTAATCCCCGTTCGCTACCCCGCTGACTCGTCTCCGTTTCTTTCCGCCCTCCCCTTGAACACGTACAACAAATCCGACTTTCAGATTACCAAAGGATGGAGAGACAAATATTTTGATTACGTCGGCTTTGCCCTACTGCAATAACGTGCCTCATCTCGGTACGGCATTCAAACGGCGTGCGTTTGCCCTCTGACATGTGATCCGAAGGGAATATCATCGGGAGCACGCTGAGCGCGGATGTGTACAGCAGGTGAGTAGCGTGGTTGTGCCATCGTGGAACAGGGATCTGAATTATGCCTATCAGATACTCCCGTGCGTGTGTCCGTTCTCCAAGGTCTCCTCACTTACACTCACCGGCTCATCCAGGAACAAGGAATAGGAGAACACTATACATATGCGGCACAGACGAGTACGGCACTGCCACCGAGACCCAGGCGTTGAAGGAGGGCATTTCCCCCAGAGACTTGTGCGACAAGTACACAGCCATTCATGCGGAGACGTATGAGTGGTTCGAGCTTGGGTCAGTCCCCGGTTATGAGCTGGCGACGGGTGAAAACTGATCGCACGACAGGTTTGATTACTTCGGACGGACATCCTCTCCAGAACACATAGAGTGAGCGCGCCCGATGAATCCAGGCCACCACCCCTAACTCCACTTTCCTCGTAGGATATGTCAGGAGATATACCTCAACCTTCAGAAAAACGGATACCTCGACAAACAGGAGAAGGAGCAAACCTATTGTGAAGGTTGCCAAAGGTGCTGTGGGTCGGGGTTTGTCCAATCGGGGGAAACGACTAAACGGGCCGTCAGATTCCTCGCAGACCGTTTTGTAGAGGGTATCTGCCCGCATTGTGGTTCCGATGTACTTCCTCTGGCGTTCTACCCGGTACGGCCACTGACCTCATTTCTTCAAGGATGCTCGAGGTGATCAATGCGACGTGTGCACCAGGACGTTGGACGCCATTGAACTGATCAACCCCCGTTGCCTCGTGAACAAGGCTCACAAGGTGGTAGCAAAAACCTCCGCGCACATGTATGTGAGCCTCGACAAGCTGCAGGACTGGACACAAGAGTGGATCAAGCGATCATACGCCGCAGGAAAATGGTCGTCCAACTCCGTGATCAACGCGGAAGGGGAGATTGTCGACGCACGACTGAAGAGTGGATTACACCCGAGCCCTGTGACTCGTGACTTGACTTGGGGTGTTCCGGTCCCACTCTTAGACGGAGAAGACCCGTATGGCATGAAGGGGAAGGTCCTCTGTAAGGCGCATAGACTCGTTAGCGTGACTACCCTCTGACCTGTCACTTCCAGATGTCTGGGTAAGCGTCAATTAATATCACACCAAAGAGTGGGAGATGAAACCCGTCAAAGTTTGACGCCTGCATCGGATACCCAAGCATCACCGCCAGCTATACACCCGAATGGAAGCAGTGGTGGCTGAACCCTGACAACGTTCGGCTCTACCAATTCATGGGTAAAGACAACGTTTATTTCCATACCATCTACTGGCCGTCAATTCTTCGTGGTGATGGAAGAAACTGGTCGCGTCTGCACCACCTCTCCACAACAGGTAGTGGGCAAGCTCTGGCTCCGCTTCATGGCTAATGTTCTCTCTAGAATATCTCAATTATGAGGGAGGAAAGTTCTCGAAAAGCCACAACCGTGGTGTGTTCGGGCCTGCCGCCAAAGAGACCGGAATTCCCGCCTCTGTGTGGAGGTATTACCTGATTTCGACCCGGCCGGAGACCCAGGACTCGATGTTCTCGTGGAGTGACTGCGTGAGTTTGATAGTGGCACCGTACCTGGCATTTGCTGACTCGCTCATGAAGATCACAGCAAATAACAGCGTCCTTCTGAACAAGTAAGCGCACCCCCCAGCGCGATATACCGAGCCCTCACGTGTAAATTCCAGCTTCGGAAACTTCGTGAATCGTGCCCTCAAGTTCGTCGCCGCCGTTTATGACAGCACGATTCCAGGTAGCGGAGATGAACCCGGACCCTTATCCCCAAATGATGAACTGGACGCGGACTTCGTCTCCGATGTTAACGGCCTCCTTGAAGACTACGTCACTACCATGGACGCCGTCAAGCTGAGGTCTGGGCTGCAACTAGTGATGCACATATCCGCGCGGGGAAACCTATACCTGCAATCGTCTGGGCTGAACAAGGCGCTTCAAGCCGAAAATCCCAAACGCTGCGCACAAGTCGTGGTTCGGGCGATCAACCTAATCTACGTCCTCTCCGCTCTCATCTACCCGTTCATGCCCTCGACTTCACAATCAGTCCTGGCGCAACTAAATGCACCCGCTAGGGCCGTGCCGGAGGCACTATCGATCGATATCCTTCCCGGACACCAGATTGGGACTCCCGATCACTTGTTCAAGAAAATCGACGAGAAGATGGTCGAGGTGTATAAGGAGAAGTTTGCAGGTAATAAACCTGTCCCGAACGGACCGGAACCGGATGCTACACACGCTGCGTCCACTGCTTCAAAGAAGAAGGCAAAGGGTAAGGCACCCGCGCAATCTGAGGGTACTGGTCCCAAGACCGCGGAGGTGTTGGCGTGGGAGGAGAAAGTGAAAACACAGGGGGATATTGTGAGGGAATTGAAGGCGAAGAGTACGAAATCTGCCGAGGATCAGGCCGAGATCACGAAGGCGGTGGATGAGTTGAAGAAGTTGAAGGTGGAGTTGGCTATTCATCAGCAGAAGGCGAAAGCTGAAGCTAGGGCTGTGGCTAACTGACGGTGGTGTACCGGTGTTTTATTGCGGGGTGCATGAGATTAGGAGAGCGTAGTCCCCTCCCGTCATCTGTAATTGCCACTAGATGTATTTCGAGCTGCAGCTGTATGACCGGAAGAGAAACAAAAGTAACGAAAACCGTGAGATGAAACGCTAACCTCAGGTGTCGACTACACAAATAAGTGCAACTTGAAGAGGGGTCCCATACACAGAGAAAACAGCCACCCCCGCCTCAACCTCAAGGAGAGGGGGGGGGAGTGCTCAACCATATCAACCAGCCCTCTCCTAGTCAGCTCAGGCAAAAAACTCGGCGCACGATCTCTAACATTCCTCCCCACGCTGTTCGGCGAGTGGACAAGCCGTGGGCGGATCGAATGGGAAGTCCAGAATTGGACCAACAGGCGGTCTAGGTCCTGCCATTCTCGGTGATCCATTTCCTCGGTCGTGCCCCTGAGGGTTGCGGTGTGCAGGCGGATGGTGATATGTTGAAGGTGTTTGGATCCGACCGTCCGGAGTGCCGCGGTAATCCAGTTGATATTCGTTCCCCCGCACAGAAACATCAGGTCTTTGAGTTTTGAAGCCTTGGAGAGGTCAGGGAAAGACGCTCTAGGCATGGCTACGCTCACGAGGGGTGGTAAGATACCGGCCAATCAGAGAGGTTGAGTGAAACACACCACGGAGGAAACAGGAAATGTTGAGGGATTCTAGGGTGCTAGAACACGTCGACACCAAATCCGTCGCCGACTCGAGGTCTTCGCCGAGACACGATACGGTGATCTTGGCGAAGTGGAGGCCATTCGGGAAGTCCAACAATCGACGTGTGGCAGCGCGGATCCCCCTTCTCGCATCCAAGCCGAGGGACCCGGTGAGCTTGGGTGATGTCGGAGGAGCGCTCCGCACAGCAGTATCACCCTCGGGGTGAAGGTCTGCCAACGCCAGATCCTCGAGGAGGGGAAAGGAACAGACGAAGTCGAAAACTTCGAAGGAGGTGGAAGTCAGACGGAGGGATCTGACTGTGGGCGAGAATCCGAAGAACGGGGCGGGGAGGGCCTGGTGATTTGCCCAACCACAATCTTCCAAGTGCAAGTGCACGAGGTTATGAAAGGTGCCGGTCCAATTGGCCACATCCGCGTTCGTGGCGGTGACGACCTGAGGATTGCGAATGGAGAGACTGCTCGTGTAGTGAGCAGGGGAGTTTGAAGGGTCTGGAAAGGTCTCCATCCAGGACTCAATGGGGTATTCGATGGCGTCGAATCCGACGCGAGCGAAAAGGTGCCTTCGCGTCCGTGGAATCCACGATTTGGAGACGAGGCAGCACGCTTCGAGCGTAGTCGGTTCATCGTGTAGCTGGTCGACGATGAGATCAAGTATCTCTGGTGGGAGGGTGCACGACATCGTGGTCATCCTGCATCACGTCCAGAATAGCAGGCGCCAGCTTCGGCTCGCCTCCCACGA
>Ga0307516_10009501_pt1 | contig 10831 bp, 15 predicted proteins | sample 19_EM_MG_FD_203310 | JGI IMG/M metagenome (GOLD analysis project Ga0307516, IMG submission 203310) | Populus trichocarpa ectomycorrhiza microbial communities from riparian zone in the Pacific Northwest, United States - 19_EM | ecosystem: Host-associated > Plants > Roots > Unclassified | place...
ATAAGGACGGACTATTGGAGAGGAGCAAACAGCGCGAGGTCGAGCTCGAGGAGGAGATCGCGGCATTGCATGCCGATTTGGATGTTCTTGACACTCAGCTGGATTGGGCTCGTCAATTACAGAAGGAAAGTAATGAAAAGCACGAGAAACTACAGCAGGCATTCGATCAAGCCGCAGAGCACCTCGTCCGCTTGGAAAGCGAAGAGAACGGATGGAGGGGCCAGGAAGCAGAATTTACGGATCTCCTTTCCACGATGGAACGGAGCATGCACCAGATGCAGGGGGAGAGGGATGAACTGCAGAAGCTGAACGAGGAATTCACGACGTTGTTGTCTCAGCGCGAGGAAGATCTCATTCGCCTCAAGGAACGTGCCGAGGCATCGACAAACGACTTGCAGGCCAAGCTTACAGCTGAACTTCGTACAACGTGCGTATCCCGTCTAACATAAGTGGTCATTTTTTGTGACTCCTAATGCAGCGAACTCCTGAATGGAAAGCTCGAACAACTCGAGAGGAGTGCAAGGCACACGAAGGATCAACTGGCCGAATTGACTCGTACAGCTACAGAATATTCCTCGATCATTCAGCGAAAGGAGGACAACATCGCTAAGATCTCCTCCGAAGTTGCAGCGTCTAAACGAGAACGTTCACAGCTTCAAAAAGACCTCATTGAACTCCGTGCACTGGCAGAGAAGCATCAAGCAGAACTGATTGCTTCAAAAGCTGACACGGAACGTACCTTCGCTGCTAAGGTCAAGCTACAAGCGGAATTAGACGATCTCCGTGCCCTCATGGAAACCAAGACGACCGAAGAGACACGTCACCGCGAGGTAGAAAAAAGCTTGGAGGAAGAGCTAATCGACCTTCGTAGCCAAGTCGCAGAATTACAGCGCCAATTGAAGATCCTCCGTGAAACTGCTCTGGAAAAAGAAAGCCGGCTTAGCCTCGAGGTTGAGAAACTGAGTGGACAGTACGCCCAATTGGAGGTCACCTATTCTTCTTTGCTGGAGCGGGAGCGAATTTCCAAAGAGAACTCTGCTAAAGCCGAGTCTGCTGTCGCGTCACTGGAGAAAGGCAAGAGAAACCTGGAGTCTGAACTACAAGCTCTTCGCTCACGCCAGATCGACACGGATGGGCAACTGGCCGAAGCGGTTAGGGCGAAGGAAGTACGTGGTTCTGTTGCGTCGCCCACAAGTCCCTTCACTTATATTATTCTAGGCTTTGGAGAGGCAGCTTGTCTCGGCTCAAAGCAAGTACAACGAGATCGAGGATGCTGCATTACAGCTTGAGAGGGATTCACGCGCCCGTGAACGGCAGTTCGAAGGAACTCGTAAACAACTCGAAGCGGAGTCTACCAAATGCAAACAATTGCAGCAGGCCGTTACAAACCAGAAGCGGGAACTTACTCTTGACAAGGATCGGCTAGGCAAGCTCGATGCGGCATTGAAGAAGGCCCTTGCCGATCTTTCTACTCGAGAATGGGAGATTAAGCAGCTGGAGTCCAGACAGGAGAAGACCATCGTCGAGCACGTGCACGTACTGGAGAAGGCGAAGAAAGTTACGGACCAGCAACTCAAGGAGGCTCAGGAAGAACTGCAGAAGAATGTCGTCTACATTCGTTCCCTCGAGAAGGCAAAACTGACGTTGACGCGAGAAGCCGAGGATTACGTGCGCGAAACTAAAATGGAACAAGTTGAACTTCGAGCAATCGAGAAAACTGCGAAGGTAAACGAAGACAAGGCTTTCAGGGCTCTCGCTGCACTAGAATCGGAGCATAAAGCTCGAGAGATTGCTGATTCTAACTGTCGCCGCTTACAGTCCGAGCTCAGTAGCCTGAAGGGTGAGTTGGACTTAGCCCAAGATCAGTTCGCTGTGGCACAACGTGCCAAGGCAACCCTTGAAAATGAGCTTGCCAAACTTGCTGAAGACATCGATGCCCAAGACTCTCGGAAAGCACTGGTACGTTCCGAATGTAGATTACTTAACCGTGGTTGACTGACCTTTCAAATTTACAGCTTGCTCAACAACGTAATTCTGAGGCGGAACTAGAAGAGGTCCGAAGACGGCTCAGAGATGTTTCGCAGTCCAAGAAAAAAGTCGAGTCCGAGATGGCCGATGTGCAAAGTAGACTTGATGCTGAGATTGCTGCAAAAGCTGGAGCACTGAGTTCGTCAGTTCCATTTCGAGCCAAGACAAAAATGCTTAGCAATCTACAGGCACACATGCACAACTCAAAATACAGCTGCAAGAGCTTCAGATCAGTTCCTCTGCTTCCCTTGCTAGGCAGACAGGTATGACATATGCCAACACGATGACTTGTGACATGGGCTGACAGACGATCTTAGAGTTACAAGAAGTAGTCGAATCCTACAGGCAGAAGTTGCAGATCATATCGGACAAGCTCCAGGATTCTGAAAGGGCACGGGAAAACACGGAGAATGCTGAGGCTTTTGGTAGGTGCTCGAGGCGTTATTCATCTATCACCATCCAACCGTCTCATAGCTCGACGTGCATTTACTGACCTGGAGAGGGTGCACAACAACCTTACAGTGGAAAAGAAAGCAGTCGAAGAGAAACTTCATGCCACCGAACGGAAACTTAGAGAACTAGAGCATATAATCGAAGAGGAAGAGCGGGAATCTTCAGAGCTTGGTATCCATAGGCATAGGCTCGTACAACAGCTCCAGGAGGAGCGCGAGCAACATAAAAAGGACCTTGCGGAACGCGACTTTGCCGGCGACCAGACCCGGAAGAAATACCAAGGTAAGCCTTTTGAAGACACTCGCACCTGCCATTCACAGCTCTTTCCCTAAAGCCGAACTCGCTCAACTCAGTGAAGGTGTGTATCAACACTTTACAGCCATCCTGAGGCATTGTTTCACATTGTTTCAGAGTTACAGTCACAACGGGATACCATGAGCAGGCTTCGCGAGGAAAACCGCAAAATTCACTCTGATTATGACGAGCTTCAACTACGATTCGATGAAGAGGTATACCATGGTGGTTCCTGGAAACGGGAGAAGGATCGCCTGGAGACAAAGATCGTGGACCTTACAAAAGCCTACGAAACTTCTACTGCTACACAATCTGATCAGCAGGCGCAAATCGTGGCTCTGCATTCCCAAGTTCGGGAACTTCGGGGTGTACTCAATGATGCAGAAGCAGACCGTGCCATGCTGCAGAAGGCTCGCCGTTCTCTACAGGCCGAGCTGGAAGGAATCAAACTAGATCATGCGGATGCGACCAAGATGACATCTGACAGAGAGCTACAGAAACTACAATTAGAGAAACAGGACTTGGAACGCTCATTAGAAGAACAGGAGGATCGGGTCGCAATGACCTTTGAGCGCATGAAGAAGGCCGAGACACATGCAGCAGAAAGCCAGCTCGAACTCGACCAAATTCGTCGGGAGAATACCGAGCTAGAGAGGAAGAATGTAAGTAATAAATTGTTTCCCGGGGCCTCTCCTCAGAATATGCTATCTTTTATAGGCTAAGCTCGAAAAACAACTAAAGGAACTCAATGTTCGGATTATAGATTTGGAGACAAAGTCCTATGCGAATCTCCCTCAACCCTCTGCAACTGTTCGCCAACTTGAGGCTCGTATCGAAGAACTCACGAAACAGTTGAACCAAGCATCCACAGATAAAAGACATTCGACCCAACTCCGCTCTCCGGACAAGGCAGCCAGAGATCTCCAATTACAGCTTTCAGAGAGCGAGCGTCAGCGCGCGAAGCTGGAGGACGATAAGAAGGCTGCCAATGCTCAAGTACAAGCTCTTCGGGAAAAACTAGACAAGGTGGTATGTATATCGGCTGAAGTCCGGCGCTCGCCACATTTAATGCAACTGCAGCAATCTAACACGAATCAACTGGAACTTGCAAATCGAAGGCTGGACCGTGAAGCTAAGGAATCAAAGCAAGCTAATCTAACGTGAGTTGATTTGTGGAGCATGTCCTTCAAAAATCTGATTTCAGTACTTCCAGACTGGAACGTGAGGTGGAACGACTCCGAAGTCGTATCAGTCGACCGATGTCAGTCATCAGTGATTCGAGTAATACTGTAGTTAGTTCAGCAGCTTCGTCGGTGGGCTCTAGTCCCAAGAAGTATAAATGATAGGCATGATTTTCTTTCTTCCTTTTTCTTTCCTGGACATTGTATATTGCCACTTGCAAGAGCTTTATGTGTATTCATAGTGTTGTATGTATTTCTTGATGGGCAATCGTCTACCTTTTGCTGCTCAAATTCGGTTCGGCATTTTCCGTGAAACTGCCAAACTGAAGTTCAGCCACAACACCGAGCTTCGACTGTCGACTTGTAGTAATAGTCCTAAGGTTCAAGACATTCGTTGTATTCGTTGTTCGTCATGGTACGCACATTATCTACCCCACTAGATGGAACAATTATCCTGATGGCCTTTCACCCAGCCTAAGGAAATCCGGGATATCAAACAATTCATCGAGATTGCGAGGCGGAAGGACGCTACGCGTGAGTTCCAACTCGTCACAGCTTCAGCTCTTATTGACGGAGACGAATCCTCGATTACCAACTTATACGTTTGCATGGAACACTGTAATCGCTACAGAGGCCCGGATAAAAAAGGTGGCCGCCAAAACCCCTACTGGGAAGGCCGTGACCAAGTTCAAAGTCCGGTGTTCACGATACCTCTACACACTGTCAGTCGATGACGCAGAAAAGGCCGAGAAGCTCAGGCAGAGCTTGCCTCCAGGTACAATTCTTGTTAGATTGGGAAGTGTGCATTGGTTCAACATTAACTTTACCAGGGTTGTCCGTGGTGGATATCGACACGAAGGCAAAGAAGAAGTAGACGCTACTCTCTTCTTAATCTTAATATTCGATGAGGAGTGAGCGAGGGGGGTAGGGAACTCCCGAACATCTTCGATATGCACTTGAACATGCCATATGCCAATTGTATGTACGAGGTTCACCACACAGCATGAGACTCCAGGACATGGTCTCGAATATGCTACAACCTGGGCCACCTGAGGCAAATGGACAAGTCAGTGCAACACATGCTTAATTGCTCCTAACAATATACATAATGCAATTGAGACCATGGTGCTCATACTCAGAGTCGCCTTGATGATTCTTTGGAGAGGTGTACCATGCCTGATATTGTCGCCTAGAACCTCTAGATCTATGTTGGTTCCGCGAGTCTGGTAAAATGTGAGGTCTAGCAGGACAGCAAGAAAATGAAAGCCATCCAAGGCTGGCACTGGAAGCGTGTTCACGAGATAGAGTGAAAGATTAATCAGTTTTAAGTACCTTGATCATCATGAGCGGTTATCCATACAATTAGCAGAGAAAACTCACTCTAAGAAGTCAAGAGCGTAAGACAAGTGCTTGCTGGATATGAATGGAATGCGTGACTTGAGTGTGCCAACTTGAACTAAAGTAGGATGGAATGTTCGCTAGGAACCAGCTTAGATCCGCTATGTTGCGCACCTTGTTCCCAGATCTCTTCCCGAGGCCCATTCCAAAGTACAACTTCCTCTGCGCCATCCGAAAGGTTCAGTAACGTGATTCGCACCAGCTGCTGGCCGCGCTGCAGTGCTATGCAAGAAGAAGACGGTATACATCCCACTGAGGCATTACAGCGGGTGGGACTTCCTGTGAGGATTGGGACCGGGTCTAAGCTATACAAATCGCTACGCCGCTCCACTAATGTAAAGCAGAAGTGTCCATTTATGAAGGGACATTGAACTGAAGCTGAAAAATAAAATATATGACGGAGCACATGCATGAATGGGGATTATGGCTGACTGGAGACATTTTCCAACACTGAATTGTTCAGACACCAGCCTTGATTGACCATAGGGGCGACTGGGGCTAGCAAAAAGTCATCCCAAGCATGGCCCGTGGGCCCGTTTCCAATATTGTTCAGAAACGTGTCGTCCAACCTCGTAACGATGGCACCAGAGGGTATATGATATTGCAGAGGGGAGTTCTGTCGGACCTTAATTCAGGCAAGGGGAGTATACGTGAGACATCACGGACAGAATCAACCTCGACGACAACTCTTCCCAAACCCGAGATATCCTCGAACATGAGCCCTGAAAAAATGCTGCCTATTTTTGTCCATGTGACAAGATACAACAAACACCAAAAGACGAGATTGTGGAAACAACCAGCGGCTAGTATTCGCAAGCAATCGAGGGAGGGTAGACCTTCTAGTCGGGCCGTTGGGAAAACAACAAAAGCCGAAGGGAGAATGACAGTAATGGAAACGCCTGAGAAGAGAATCGGCACGCGGCGCCTAATATGCAGGTCAATTCGCATGCTAGGGTGCTTTCCTCGTAACTTACAAGGCCGCAGCTATGGCATGTCCACCCTCGTGAACAATCTGGCAGACACACAGCGCCAGAAGGATAATCGGAAGATGGCTGAGCGGGACAGTTATTCCTGGTATCTGGGTTGTTCAGGACACCGATGGTAGTGTGCAGCGGGACTCAGGTGGAGGATATGAGACTTACAATGGGAGTAACGGACAATCCATCATTGTCAACCAGAGTGGAAACCCGACTGGGGTCGTGTTCGAGACCTCGTCTGGCCAGTGGGTTGGGTGCACTGCTGCTTAGCGTCCTTGTCACGGACATGAACGAGTCCACCGTCGTCCACCACAGTAAGACGAGCGCAGTAATCATCCCAATGGCGGTCATAATACACCCTAAATCATAGAATTGCAGAAGGATTCTCTTCAGGAGACGACATTGCTCTGAAGAAAGGTCTTTGCATAGTCCGTCATGGAGTCCGTTGAAGGCATGAGTCTTGACGCGAAGATGCAGGTGTTTGACCTCGACCTCTACGATCGGTCTGCGTCCCTGTGACAATGGCAGGAGTGGTTTCGTGTGCTTGGACCAGTGTTTCACTCCGTAGACAGCCAACCAGAAGAGAGAGAGCCAGAGGGCAAGACTTGTCATTGATCCAAGTAGGATTGAGGCATGCGTCTTCCGCGACGAGTCCCGTGGGCTCACCTCGGTGAACTGGAGCAAATTTGCTCGTGGATTTTCACTAACGAGGAGGACATCGAAGCAAAAATACAAGCAGTCAACAGGGTACGTGGTTCCATGGTCTCTAGCTTAATCTTCTCATCATCCCTACTCGCTAGCTTTCTGCCTGGAAAGCTATTACTGCACTCCCCCATGCTCTGGAATCCACTCTAGCAATTCTGGTTGTACGCCTCCAGGATGTACCACCTCCAACCAAGCAGCCCTCATACACATCTTTGAACCTCCGTCAGGCTTATGCGTCTGCAATCATTCGCATGGTGAATGGGCTGGTTGATCCACTCCAAGTAGGGGCCTTTGCAAGGTCCATCGCCTCCATTGCCGTGCAGCTCGGTCTACCGTCCTGGCTTGTCGAACTCAGACATGCTGCAACCCACGAAGATTTGCCCAGCCTTGAACTGCTCAGAGAAGCAGCTCGAGAGGTAAAGTGACCCATTATCTCGTCCGTCAGTTGCATTTAGTTTTGTCGCCTGTCGTCTTAGTCTCTCGCTTGGCTCTTGCACAACTACTTCCAGCCGACTTTGAATCCCTCCGCTCCCCTGCCTCCTTCGATGCCGTTGCGACCGGTGGCGCCGCTGCTGAAATCGTACAAGGTCATAATGAAAACTGTCACACGAGATGCGTCATTGCGAAAGCGACAGCAAGCTGACATAGACACCATCATACGTGACATTGAACGATGGATAGCAGAAGCAAGGGTGTCAGTAGACCTCACCAACGTTCTCGCATGGGGAGTCGACGAACACTCGGGCGAGGATGGAGGTTACACCAGAGATAGGGGTGCGCTTGAGGTATTTTGCGATGCTCTTCTAGATACAGGTGCAATTGTCCCGTTGGCGAGGAAGTGAGCAACTTGGTGTCGGGTTGGTGTTTACTGATGTCCTACAGGAAACGGTATGCCCCCCTAGAGCCATACCTACCAACGGCGGCTTCCATCGCGGTATGGAGTCCGCTACTCAACCAACTTCGGGACCACCACGCATTATTCCCCCCGGTATTTGTCAGTCGGGCGATTTCCAAATTGTTGGCAAGTTCGATACCACCAGATTCTGAGATGAGCGCTGTGAACATGGAGGTCGAAGATTCGCCCAGGGATACTACCTACGACGAATACCTTGCAAGATGGGTCGCTTGGGCGATCCAAACTTGGGAGGATTCCTCTGGTAGTGAGAATTACCTCAGGAAAGAACTATTCTTTTCGCTTTCGCCGTCCTTAGTACCAGGAAAATCCGCCAAGGCGGATAAAACTAAAATGTAACCTGTCAAGCTTGGTCGTTGACTTTACCTGACGAACATGCTTCCAGATTGACTACACTGTTACAAGCTACGGTGTCGGGTTTCAAAGATTTAGAAACAGCTGCCGAACTCCTCATTGCCACAGTAAAGGCTAACCCAGTCGAGGTAAGAACCTCTCACTCTGCTTTCGAGCATCATGCAAATTACTGCAGCAGGTATGGAATATGGACGATCTCGCTCAAATGAACCGTCGCCTGGAAATTCTATCGTCATATGATATTGCTATGGAGGAAAGCGACCAAAACTCGGTGGCTGCTACTGCTTCCCTTGAAAATCCTTCGGTAGCTCAAACAGGGGGTTGGACGCTACTGGATGCTCAAAGTGGCTGGGAACCATGTCCCATTGGATTTTATTATCACAGGCGAGGAGTGTGTGAAGATGTCCCAATGTGAACATAGATACGTATGCGTACGCAAGGCTCGTGAAGCAGGTGGAGACATGAGCTACAGCAGCGCAGACACACCCGTTGTGAGTATAACGTCGGAGGGCAATTCTACATGATGACACAGCACGAGTTTTGCTGGATGAATGTCAGGGTTGGCGTCGGTTACATGCGTACAAGAAAGATAGACGGACCTTCTTGGCGGTCTTGTAGAACATCTTACTCTGAGTAGATAATGCGTTGGATCTTTCCACAAGATTGTCGAGCTTCTCTCCACGTTGAAGAACCGACTCTATGGTCTTGTGCTAAAAGGTGCCACTATAAGTGCATCATGGAGCCGGTCATCCAGGGCACGCACCAGAACGATCTTCGTCTCGTCCAGCTCCTGCTGTACTCTCATAATGGCATCTGCCTGCCGTGGATCTTGATACTTAGTGAGGTAAGTCTGAACATCCGGGAAAGAGATGGAGGCGGGGTTGGAGTACGACGACTGTGGAACTTTGGCAGAAAACTCATCCAGGATCTTGGTCAGGAGGGAGAAAGCAGGCCGCACGGGGTATTCTTGGTCAGTGATAATGATGGCTGCGGGCGACACATATGAGGTGGCGAGATACAAGGCAGAAAGCGGACAACAAACCGACCTGCAAGTTGCTCTGCTCCACCACGGTTGTATACATGGGCGGTATAATTGTTCTCCTGCACGCTCTGTCGCTGGCCCTGACTTGTTCTTTCGATGACTGTCTTGGAGAAGAATGTCAGGAATTCAGATACGGAGCCCCGTTGGTAGAACGAAAAGCTGGATAGGTCGACTGCAGAACTGAGGACCGTGCTGGGTGACGACGGGGGTGCATGGGCGATAGACAGCGAGTAGACCTTCATTATTGCTGGTGTTCGTGGTTGGAAGGAACTACTAGACACAGCCACAGCGACCCATCCTCCTCGTCACATTCCTCAGGCAGATGCCAGTGACATGGCCTTCTGACCAGTACTTGATGATAGACCCAAGCAATGACTCTTCAATACGATTCTACTGTGACTCAAAGACCGTGGCTTGCTGTTCTTCATGCTCCCGCGGGTTGCCCGTGTCCCCCATGTTCCGCCAGTCAGTGAAATAATTGTACGTTCAAATTCGAATTTCAATATTTGGACTTAATACGGATTTCTGAACATTCCAGCATTGCTGCCTGACCAGAACTTGTATGATTCTAGGGCCAGTCCTTCCCAGAATGCTACATGTAATCCATTGTAGGTCCTGCTCAAGTTTGCCCCGTTCTTCTCATTCACATGGAAGAACCCAGGCCCAGCACGTGTTTGGCACGCTTGCACTGTTGCAGCCAGCTGGTCTTGCTCAGCACCTGCATTCTCCACGACACTTGTTCACCACCATACATCGCTCTTAACGCAGACTAGGTCGAAGAATTCACATGTCTACCTGCCAGACTTGCGGTGAATCTTTTATTGATAAGAAGGCCTTGCGTAGCGTCAGTTTCCATATCCGCCCCCGTTTCAGGCGGCCCTTCCTCCTGAATAGTACTGACTTACCGATCTCCATCCTACACAGCACAAAAAGGCCAAACATCCACCCGTCCGACGTTGCCTTCAGTGCAATAAGGAGTTCACTACTAAGAAGGCTCTGCGCACGCACAAAGCTGCAGAACACCAACAGCGGTGTGTCGTATGTGGCAAGTCGTTTGCTTCGCAGGAAGCGGTTCAGAGCCATCGGAGGGCCAAACATCCGCCACAGAGAAATGTCACTAGCTCAGTCCAACTCCCCATCAGTGCAGTGCAGAACCCACCCCAACCTGAGTACAAATGCGATAAATGTAATGTAGCATTGCGCTCTCTTGAACGGTTGGCACGCCACCAACAGGAGGTGCATAACAAAGTCAAATGTGATCACTGCCCTCGTATGTTCAAAAACATCGCAGCCCGGGATGCCCACCGAGCCCAAAAACATCCTACACACTCTTGTGATTCTTGTGATTGGGTCTTCGCCACGCTGGAGACGCTGGAGCAGCACAAGAGGGACACACACATCCTCTGTTGCCATTATTGCACTTGTCAATTCCTTACTGATGCTCTACGGTATCAGCACGAACTCACCCAACATCCCATTCACAAGC
>Ga0307516_10009504_pt1 | contig 10830 bp, 4 predicted proteins | sample 19_EM_MG_FD_203310 | JGI IMG/M metagenome (GOLD analysis project Ga0307516, IMG submission 203310) | Populus trichocarpa ectomycorrhiza microbial communities from riparian zone in the Pacific Northwest, United States - 19_EM | ecosystem: Host-associated > Plants > Roots > Unclassified | place...
TGCAGGCCGGCAGCGTGCGCCTGCAGCAGGCCGATGGCCAGTGGCGCGACATCGATGCCCGCCATCCTGCAGGCCCGCGCGAGCTGCGTGCATTGGGCGTGGCACACGTCCCGGAAGACCGGCACCGCCTGGGCCTGGTGCTAGGCTTTCCTGCCTGGGAGTGCGCCGCACTCGGCTACGACGACGATGCCGCCCTGCGCCGCGGCCCGCTGCTGCTGAACCATGCCGCCATGCGCGCGCAATGCCGCCAGATGATGGAGGACTTCGACGTGCGCCCGCGCGACGAGAGCCTGGTTGCTGCCAAGTTCTCCGGCGGCAACCAGCAAAAGCTCATCCTCGCGCGCGAGTTCCGCCGCGCACCGCGGGTGCTGCTGATCGGCCAGCCCACCCGCGGCGTGGACATCGGCGCCATCGAGTTCATCCACCAGCGCATCGTGGCCCTGCGGGACGCGGGTTGCGCGGTGCTGCTGGTGTCCACCGAGCTGGACGAGATCCTCGCGCTGGCCGACCGCATCGTGGTCATGAGCGCCGGGCGCATCACCGGCAGCATGGCCCGCGCGCAGGCCGACGAATGCCGGCTGGGCGAGCTGATGGGGCAGGGCGCGGTGGCGGTGACGACAGCATGAGCGCGTCGGGCCGCTCCCAAGCGCTCATCCCGGAGCGCGCAGCGCGGAGGGTTCTCCAGTGAGCGCTGCGCCACCCGCCCCCTTGCCGCGCTGGATGGACATCGTCCTGCTGCCGCTGCTCAACGTGAGCCTGGCGCTGGGCGCCGCCGGCCTGGTGGTGTGGGGCATCGGCCAGAACCCCTGGGACGCCGTGCGCCTGCTGCTGCAAGGCGCCTTCGGCGGCACGCTGCCGCTGAGCTACACGCTCTACTACACCACCAACTTCATCTTCACCGGCCTGGCCGTGGCGGTGGCCTTTCACGCCGGGCACTTCAACATCGGCGCCGAAGGCCAGGCCACGCTTGGCGGGTTGGGCGTGGGGCTGGCCCTGCTGCTGCTGGACCGCTGGCTGCCCGCATGGCTGCTACTGCCGCTGGCGGTGGGGGCGGGCGCCCTGGCCGGCATGGCCTGGGCCTACGTGCCGGCCTGGCTGCAGGCCCGCCGCGGCAGCCACATCGTCATCACCACGATCATGTTCAACTTTCTGGCCTCCACGCTGATGGTGTGGCTGCTGGTGAACGTGGTGCGGGCCGGCCCCGGCGATGCGGTGGAGAGCCGCGGCTTTGCGCCCGCCGCGGCGCTGCCCAGCGCCCAGACGCTGCTGGGTGGCGTGGGCATCGCCTGGCCCGACACGCCGCTGAACCTGGCCTTCGTGCTGGCCCTGCTGGCCTGCGTGGGCGTGTGGCTGCTGCTGTGGCACACCCGCCTGGGCCATGGCCTGCGGGCGTCGGGCGCGGCCCCGGATGCGGCGCGCTACGCCGGCTGGGACCCCAAGCGCTTGACTGTGGTGGCGCTCAGCCTCTCCGGCGCCCTGGCGGCCGGCGTGGGCGTGAACGAGATCGCCGGCGTGCATCACAAGCTGCTGCTGGACTTCGTCGCCGGGGCTGGCTTCACCGGCATTGCGGTCGCGCTGATGGGCCGCAGCCACCCGCTGGGCATCGTGCTGGCGTCGCTGCTGTTCGGCGCGCTGGCGCAAGGCAGTTCGGAGCTGGTGTTCGAGATGCCCGCCTTCACACGCGACATGGCGGTGGCGGTGCAGGGCTTTGTGGTGCTGTTCTGCGGCGCGCTGGCCTGGATGCTGCGGCCGCTGCTGGTGCGGGCGCATGCGCGCTGGCGCAGGCGGGGGCGGGTGCAGGTATGAGCCCGCATGGCCGCCCGAAGGGCGAATTCCCGCTTGGCGGGACCGGCCGCAGGCCGTAGGGTGCTCACGTGAACATGAACGAGACCGTACTCATCGTCGCCTCGGTGTTGGGCGCCACGCTGCGCATCGCCGTGCCGCTGGTGCTGTGCGCGCTGGCCGGTGCCTTCAGCGAGCGGGCCGGCATCATCGACATCGGCCTGGAGGGCAAGATGCTGGCCGCCGCCTTCACCGCGGCTTGCCTGGGCGCCATCGGCTGGCCGGCCCCGGCCGCGCTGGCTGCGGCCATGGCCGTGGCCACGGCGCTGGCGCTGGTGCATGCCTTTGCCTGCATCACGCACCGCGGCGACCAAATCGTCTCCAGCGTGGCACTGAACATCATCGTGGCCGGGCTCACCGCGGTGCTGGGGCTGGTGTGGTTTCACCGCGGCGGGCAGACGCCCGGCGTGCCCGATGCAGGGCGTTTCACCGCGCTGTTCCCCGCGGCAGCGGCAGCGGTCAACGAGTGGCCCGTCATCGGCCCGCTGCTGGCCGACGGCGTGCTGCGCCACGACGCGCTGGTCTGGCTGGCTGCGGCCCTGGTGCCGGCCTCGTGGTGGCTGATGTACCGCACCCGCTTCGGCCTGCGCCTGCGCGCGGTGGGCGAGAACCCCGCCATGGTGGACGCCGCCGGCATCTCGGTCACCTGGCTGCGCTACCGCGCCGTGATGCTGGCCGGCGCGCTGTGCGGCATTGCCGGCACCTACCTCACGCTGGCGCAGAACGCCTCGTTCAGCCCCAACATGACGGCCGGCCGCGGCTTCATGGCACTCGCCGCCATGGTGTTCGGCCAATGGCACCCGGCGCGCGCGGGCGTGGCCTGCCTGCTGTTCGGCTTTCTCGACGCGGTGGCGATCCGCCTGCAAGGTGTGCACCTGCCGCTGGTGGGTGCCGTGCCGGTGGAGCTGATCCAGGCCTTGCCCTATGTGTTCACTGTGGTCCTGCTGGCCGGCTTCTTCGGCCGGGCCGAGGCGCCAGCCGCGCTGGGGCGCTCGTACGCCAAAGAACGCTGAGAGGGCACGCGGCCGGCCCCTTGCCGTCCCCCGGCCCAGGTGTCACGAATATTTTCGTATGCGGATATTGACCGGTGCAGGGGTGCGCCTCACCATCGCGGCTTTGCTCTGAAACGTTCTGATGTCTGATATCGCCTTGCGCTTTTCCCACTCCACCCCCTCCACACGCCGGGCGCTTCTCCTGGCCGGTGCGGCGGGCTTGGCGGCCGCCTCGGCGGCTCCCTGGTCATGGGCCGCTGCCAACGAGGTGCAGGGCCAGGGGGCTTCGTTCCCCTCCAAGGTGTACGCACTGTGGGCCCGGCGGTTTGCCGAGGCCCAAGGCATCAAGGTCAACTACAAGGCCACCGGCTCGGGCGATGGCGTGGCGCAGGCCGCCGCCCGCAAGGTGGACTTCGGCGGCACCGACACGCCCTTGTCCGACAAGGAGTTGTCGGACCGCAAGCTCGTGCAGGTGCCCATGCTGGTGGGCGGCATCGTGCCGGTGGTGCGCCTGCCCGGCGTGGCACCGAACCGGCTGCAGCTCACCGGCGACCTGCTGGCCGAGTTGATGCTGGGGCGCATCGAGCGCTGGGACGACCCGCGTGTGGCGGCGCAGAACCGTGGCCTGAAGCTGCCCGCGCAGCGCGTGGTGCGCGTGGTGCGGTCCGAGCGCTCCGGCACCACCGAAGGGTTCACGCGCTACCTCGCCACGGTGGCGCCGGCATTCCGCGAGGGCGTGGGCGCGAGCCAGGCGCCCAAGTGGCCCGGCGAGGTGATGGCCGTGGCCGGCAACGATGGCGTGGCCGACACCGTGAGGGCCACGCCCGGCGCCATCGGCTATGTAAGCTTCGACCGTGCCGGCGTGGAGGGCCTGGCTGCAGTGAAGCTGCGCAACCTGGATGGCCACTTCGTGCCCGCCTCGGAGGCCGCGTTCCGCTCGGCTATCGTCCACAGCGACCTCTTTCGCAAGGAGTTCGACCTGGCCAGCCTGGTGGAGCAGGCGGGCGCGCAGACCTGGCCCATCACCATGACCAGCTTCGTGCTCGTCGACGCCCAGCCGGCGGTGGCCGCCACGGTGCAGCCCACCTTGCGATTCCTGTACTGGTGCCTCATGCGCGGCGACGACCTCACGCGCGGCACCGGGTTCGCGGCGCTGCCGCTGGTGGCCCAGGCGCGCTTTGCGGGGCGGTTTGCGCAGGTGGTGCCGCGTGATGGGGTGAGGCCGGAGTACCAGGCGTTCTGACGGTCGAGGGTTAACGATCTCCCTAGAACCGCGAGTCGCACCTTGACGCTGCTGCGGCGCAGATGAAACAGTTCCGCCCAAGAAAACCGCGCGATTGCAACTGCAAGCGCTGACAAGGGGCGAAGAATGATTCAAGGAGGGCGCGGCTTGGCCGCGGTTTTGGCGCTGGCCCTGTGGGTTGGCAGTGGCGCCGCATTGGCGCAAGGCGTCACGGTCAGCGAAAGCGGCCAGGCCCTCTACTCCCTGCCCATAGCGGTGCCGCCCGGGGTGGGCGGCATGGAGCCCAAGCTCAGTCTCGTCTACAGCAGCGGCGGCATCAACGGCCCGGTGGGCGTGGGCTGGGCCGTGCAGGGCATCTCGCAGATCACGCGCTGCGCCAAGGTCGAGCGCGTCAATGGCAAGGCGTCGGTGCGTGCCGTGCGCCTGGATGCCAGTGATTCCGTGTGCCTGGACGGGCAAAGGCTGCTCCAGGTGGCGTCCGGACCCGGTGCCTACGAAGGCGCGGCCAAGACGGACCAGGGCAACGCGGTGCTCGGCGGCACCACCACCGAATTCCGCACCCAGACCGATGGCTACTCGCGCATCCGGGCATCCGGCTCGCTGGGCGACACGACCCACGGCCCGGCCAGCTTCACCGTGCAAAGCAAGGCCGGGCTCACCAGCGTCTATGGCCGGCTCGACACCGCCACCGATGCCGTGGTGCGTGCTCACCGCTGGAATGCTGCCGCGGGGGCCTACCAGGACCAGCACGCCACCGCCTGGCTGCTCAAGCGCGTGGTCGACAGCGTGGGCAACACCCTGGAGTTCAGCTACGACAACACCGCCCGGACGTGGGGCACCAAGGGGCCTAACGGCACCGTGGCGCCGGGGCGGGAATGGAATCTGTCCAGCGTCAAGTACGGCTGCAACCTGCGTATTCCCACCGCCTGCAGCAGTTGGCACCGGGTCGATCTCATCTACGGTGACCGTGCCGACAAGGCTGAGGCTTACCACCAGGGTGGCAAGGTGGTGAACACGCAACTGCTGCAGCGCGTGGACGTGCGGGTGGGGGCGGGTGCTGGTGGAGATGGGGTGCTGGTGCGGGCCTACCGGCTCACCCATGAAGCCTCCACGCGCACGGCGCGCAGCGTGCTGAAGTCGATCGCCGAGTGCGCGGATGCAGCCGGAACCAACTGTCTGCCTGCGCACAAGTTCAGCTACACGGGGGCGCTGGGCAACTACACGCAGGCCGCCAGCTTCAACCTGGGCAGTACGGCGCTTTCCTCATGGGATGGGCGCCATACGGTCATCACCGGAGACTTTGACGGCAACGGCAAGACCGACATCCTGCGCACCGACAACCTGGCCGGACAAAGCCCCAGCAGTTCGTGGGCTGGACAAGACCCAGGTGGCAAGCCCAATACCTTGTGGCTGGCCGGCGCCACGGTGCCGGGCGTTTTTGACCCGGCACCGAAATTCAGCGACTTCAGCGACAACGCGGCTATGCCCAGCGCCAGCACCAACACCCTGGCCGTGACGGTATTGGCCGGCAAGGTGAACGGTTCGGCCACCGAGGACGAGACCATCGAAACCATCGTGACTGACATCAATGGCGATGGCCGGGCGGACTTGATCCGGCTGTGCAAGTCGACCAATGCCACGTGGTGTCCGAAGCCGGTGCGCATGTGGATCTCCATGACATCGAGCACCAACGCGGATGCGGCGGACTTCGGCGTATTCCGCGAGATCGACGTGCCGGTGGCGGGCCCCATGGAGTTCGACATGGGGGGCGCCAGTCTGGCGCGTGCAGTACAAGGCCCCCGGTATTCATCGACCGGACAGGTGTTTTCAATGTGTTTGGAAGTCGGGGATGGAGGTTTTTCGTACTTCCACGTCTACGACTTCGTAGAAGACGTCATCTGGCAAGACCTGGATGGTGATGGTCGCGTCGACCTGCTGAGCTTCCAGCACTGGAGGCCGTCCTACGTGAATCCGTCTTGTAGTGGTGCCATGGGCGTTCTTCCGACACCCAAGGTGATGCGCTACTACGCAGGCCGCGGCGACGGCACCTTTGTGCAGAAGCAGCCACCGGTCACGGCGAGCGTGCCTCACCGGCAACTTGACGAGAAGGTCAAGGCCGGCCTGTCCTACATGGAAGTGATGGACGTGGACGGCGACGGCCGTCCCGACATCGTGTTCAGGAACAGCCGCTGGGTGCAGGATGCCAATGGCCAGTTCCAGTTTCAGAACGTTCCGGTGGACCCCGCTCCTGCGCACCCCAACTACCGCCTGGCGGTGGTGGACATCAATGGCGACGGACGCAGCGATATCATCACCGTGGACCCGGATGCCACGATCACCGACCCCAATGGCAGCGGCAAGTCGGTCAGCGCCAATCCCTACACGGCACGACTCTTCGTCAACCATGGCGATGGCAGCTTCGTGCGTGATGATCGGCCGCTGGCGAAGCTGAATCTGCTCGGAGAGAAGTGGGGGACCGTGTGGCGCCTGGAGGGGAACATGTCGTATGGCTCCGGGTCCAGCGGCTCCATGGCGGTCGATCTCAACGCCGACGGACAGACCGACTTCCTTGCCTGGGTGGCCAGCGACGCCGTGGTCGACAGTGGGTCTGGTGCGGGCGTACTGCGCTTGTATCTGGGCGCAAACATCAACGACAGCAGCACCGCCGGCGCCACCGTCCCCGGCATCAGCACCGTCGAGGCCACCCACAGCCTGCCCGGCGACCTGATGACCAACGGCAACAGCTTTGCCAGCGGTGATTTCCTGGGCCTGGGCAGCGCCGGCTTCCTCAAGATGGGCAACAACAGCGGTAACAGCCTGTGGTACCGCGCGGGTGCCCCAGCTGACATGCTGGAGGTCGCCACCGGCCCCACCGGTCAGAGCACCGTCATGACCTATGCGTCCACCGCGGTGGCCAGGAGCGGCGTCAGCATTAATGGCACCGTGGTCACCCCCGCGGTGTACCAGCCCACACGCCCCGCGTTGGACATCCCGGCGGGCACCGCCCCTTTGCAGCCCTCACAGGTGCCGCAGGGCACCCATCCTATCCACCACGCGCAGCCGGCATCCTGGGTGGTGGCCCGCACCAGCCAGGACGCAGTGGGCAGCAACGTCACCACCGCCTTCATCTATCGCGGCATGAAGGTGGACCTGTCCGGCGGTGGCAACCTGGGCTTCGAAGCCGTCTCCAAATACTTCCCGTATGCCAACGGCGGCATGCTCGTGACCACCAGCGAGTACGTGCAGGACCCCGAGCAGCCCCAGTACCTGGGCCTGCCGCGCTGCACCTTCACCGAATACAACCCAAGCTGGAAGGCCAACGAGGTGGCGGCACCCGTCGAGGAAGAACTTGTGCGCAACCGGCGGAACCGCAATGCGCAATTGCCCAAGCAGGCAGCCATGGTGCATGCCAAGACCAGCATCTCCGACCTGTCGGCTTGCTTCGACAGCGACACCAACCTGTCCGCGGGCGGCACGCGGGTGGTCTCCATGAGCACCTTCGCCTACGGCGACGTGCAGGCGCAAAGCACCACGGGCACCCTGGACCAGCCGGCCGAAGTGCCTTTCCTCGTCAAGCGTCCCTACCAGCAGAGGTCGATCGAGCGCACCTGGGACCTCAACAGCCCTGGCAAGCTGGTTTCCAAGGTGGAGACCCGCAATACCGCCATGACCGCCTTCGGCGACGTGCTCAGCAGCGAGGCCACCACCACCGGCTACGACCTGCCCAACGGCCCCTCCACCCAGACCTGGGGCAAGACCACCAGCCACAGCTACGAACTGGGCGAGAACTTCATCTCCAACAGCAAGTGGCTGCTGGGCCGCCTGAAAACCAGCAGCGTCACCGCCACGGCACCCACCACCGCCCCGCGGCTGCCCGACAACGCCGCCCTGAGCGCGCAGCAACTCGCCACCCAGGACCCGGCGCTCAAGGGCAGGCCATTGCGCCCGGAGGAGCTCATGGTCATCCTGCAACTGCTGCTGGAAGACTGAGGCGGCCATGACCCCACACCACAACAAGTTCTGGTCTGCCTTGTCGCTGCGGAACCCGCTGCGAACCCTGCTCCTGCCGGTGCTGTGGCTGATTGCCGCAGCGGCCCTGGCGCAGACGCTGCCCACCCCCCAATCCGACCAGACCCGCAAAGCCAGCTTCCTCTACGACGAAACCACCGGCCTGCTCAAGGAAGAGCGCGTCGAGCCCGACAGCCCCGAGCTGTGCGTGGCGACCACACACGAGTACGACACCTACGGCAACCGCAGCAAAAGCACCACCGCCCCTTGCGCCGGCGCCAGCAGCGCCGCCAGCTTCAGCCCACGCTACGCCACCACCGACCCCAGCGCCGCGGGGCAGCTCACCGCCAATGTGCTGCCCGGCAGCTACCCGCTGCAAACCGCCAACCAACTGGGCCACACCGAGCGCAAGAAGTTCAGCGCGGCCTTCGGCCAGGTGGAAGAACTGCTGGGCCCCAACGGACTGAAGACCAGTTGGAGCCACGACGAGTTCGGCCGCAAGGTGGCGGAGACCCGGGCCGACGGCAGCACCACGCAGGTGGCCTACTGCTACGCCCTCAGCGCGGACAACGGCCCGGCCGGCGCCACCCGCCGCACCACCTGCGACAGCCTCATCAGCCTGCTGCCGGCCGGCGCCATCCCCAGCGGCTACGTCACCTTCGTGCACACCCAGGCCCACTACAGCGACGGCACGGTGGCGGGCCCCTGGAGCCGCGTCTACCACGACCGCCTGGGCCGCGAGATCCGCAGCCTCACGCAAGCCTTCGACGCCGGCGACCAGGCCACCCAAGGCTGGTTCATCGCCGCTGACACGCGCTACAACGCCAACGGCGCCAAGATCCTGACGACCCAGCCGTACTTCATCGACAGCACCGGCGCGGCGCGTGGCTCGCTGCCTGGCAGTGCCGCCGGAGCGGCCTACGGCATCAGCTTCATCCACCACGACGTGCTGGGCCGCGCCTTGTTCGCGATAAGTTCCGAAGGCAGCAGCACGGCCGGCGCCAAGACCGTGAGCGAACTCGCAGCCTTGGCCGGCCCTGCCGCCAGCGCCATGGCGGCCTTCCAGGCCCTGGGCCTGCCGGCCGCGATGCTGAACCAGCGCTTCAGCTACACCATCACTGCCTACGACGGCCCCAAAGCCACCGCCAGCCGGCCCCAGCCCGCCACCACCGCCGAGGGCGGCATCGAGCGCCAGCTCACCGACACCAGTTGGCGCAACCCCCAGGGCAAAGTCATCCTGACCCAGGATGCCGCAGGCGCGCAAACCGGCTACGGCTACGACGCGCAGGACAACCTGGTCACCACGCTCGACCCGCTGGGCAACCGCACCGAGGTGCGCTACGACGCCCGCGGCCGGCGCACCCACCTGAGCGACCCTGACAAAGGCCTGTGGACCTACGATTACAACGCCCTCGGCGAACTCACCGCGCAGCAAAGCCCCAACCAGCGGACCAAGGGCTTGAAGACCGGTTTCACCTACGACCAACTGGGCCGCCTGGTGCGGCGCCTGGGCGACGAGTACCTCACCGAGTACCTGTACGACACCCAGACCGGCCAGGCCGGCATCACCGACCAGGCCGCCGGCAGCGCCTGCCTGAACCCGGCCGCCACCCCAGGCAACAGCAGCGCCACCAGCACCGTGGGCCGCTTGTGCGGCACCCGCACCAGCCACGGCGTGGTGCGCGCCACCACCTACGACAGCAAGCTCCGGGCACTGAGCGAAACCACCCAGGTCGGTGTGAGCGGCGGCGCCAGCCGCAGCTTCATCCAAAGCACCACCTACGACACCCTGGGCCGCCCCTACCGCGCCACCTACCCCAGCGGCCTGCAGGTGCAGACCCAGTTCAGCACGCTGGGCTTCGTCACCAGCGTGGGCCAGGTGGGGGCCGGCTACCAGTATTACCAAGCCTGGAGCGTCAACGCATGGGGCAAGGTGGAAGACGGCAAGCTGGGCCACGGCGTGTGGAGCCGCAACCGCTACGACCCCTTGAGCGGCCGGGCCACTCGCAGCGCCGCCGGCACCGGCCCCAGCGCGAGCGACACCAGCGTGCAGGCCCTGAACGTGGCGAGCCACCAGTACAACTGGGACACCCTGGGCAACCTGCAGATGCGCGGCGACGAGCACGGCGACGGCCAGGGCGTGGCCACCGGCGAGACGTTCTTGTACGACCCGCTGAACCGGCTGCTGCAATACAAGGTCAACGGCCGCGGCGTCAGCCGCACGGTGGACCTGCAATACAACGCGCTGGGCAACATCCTCTCCAAGAGCGACGTGGGCTCGTACGTGTACCCGGTGGCTGGTCAGCCGCAGCCGCACGCGGTGCAGTTCGTCCGCAGCAACACCTGGAACACCGGCTACAGCGCTGACTTCCGGTACGACGCGCAAGGCAACCTCACCGGCGCGACCGGCAGCCCCAAATACCGCACGCTGCGCTACAACAGCTTCAACCTGCCGCAGGGCGGCGATGCCGGCCCGGCACTGGAAGGCGCCACCGACGCGCAAGGCCGGCGCAGCACCTACGACTGGGCTTACGACGAAGACCAGCTACGCATCCGCGAAGTCCGCAGCAACAGCCGCGGCAAGCGCACCACCTGGTACCTGCACCCGGACGGCGCCGGCGGGCTGAACTACGAGCTGGAACAAGACGAGTCAGGCACCCTGAACCACCGCCACTTCATCGGCGCCGGCAGCGCGACGGCGATGGTGCTGATGACCGGGGAACAACCCGCGGCGGTGGCCAAGGT
>Ga0307516_10009505_pt1 | contig 10829 bp, 12 predicted proteins | sample 19_EM_MG_FD_203310 | JGI IMG/M metagenome (GOLD analysis project Ga0307516, IMG submission 203310) | Populus trichocarpa ectomycorrhiza microbial communities from riparian zone in the Pacific Northwest, United States - 19_EM | ecosystem: Host-associated > Plants > Roots > Unclassified | place...
ATATTGTAATTATAAAAAATTAATAATGCAATCTCCAAATTAAGAAATTTTACAATATACTGTCACCATGATGCTGTTTTAATTTTCCCATGAAAATGTACCAAAGAAAATATCCTCTAACAAGGCTTTTTTTTTTTTGTTCCTCAAGGGGACAGTGAAAACACTTATGAGAATATTAAAATCTTGCAAATGTAATCTTGAAAAAAAATCTTTTAATATAAAAGCCAATTATGTTTCTGTAAAAATTAAAATTAATTTGCCCATGTATATAAACTCAGAATATGCACCACATTTTTTAACTAAAGTCTGATTTCCTTAAAACCTGGTCTGGTAATAGAAAAATAATGGGTCTAAGTTGTCTATGAACTAATCACATCCTCCAAATTTGGAATAGGTTGTTGTTCATGGCATTTCAGAAAGTGATCATTCCTCGGATCATTCCTTTGGCAAGGTAAGATTTTAAGACATGAAACACTTTTACATCTTTATTTTGTCAGAATGGATAGATTTGCTTAATGCTTTAAAATTAATACGTTGATTCAACTACTCTTAACAATGATACTTTTTTTTTTTTTCATAATTGTTTTGGTACCTTAGTTATACCACCTAACTCGAAAATCAACTCATAAGTTTTTTATTTTTTTTGATATGGATGTTCGGACTAGTTTGTGTGTATCTCGACTAATTCTACGGGCCTTAAAGTTAATGATCATATAAGTCTCCAGTGATCTTAATGTTTGTAGGACTCAAACTAGTGACCTCTAGAAAACAAACCTAGAATCTGACCAGTTGAGCTAAATCTCTAAGGAAGTTTTGATGAGATAACATGTACTCAGTAAATCAATTAAAGTTACGATTTTTTTTAAAATAATATTATTTTGATAAAAAAAAAAATAATTCGAAGTAAAACATGATACGAGCCAAACTCTAAATCGGTTACCAAAGTTTTTTATTTATTTTTGACATGTCCTATATTTTCAGCAACAATCATCCTTTGACCTGCAAGCCAGTCGCAAGCTTTTCTTTTTATTTTCTTGCATTTCTTCTATGGATATTGCAAGTTCTTGATCACAAATACATGACACCACCCAATTTGCTTTTGTTAATTTATCTTAATCCATCCAAATACAACGTTAAAAAAAACATATTTAATATATTTCCATATAATTTCCTTTTTAAAATTTGTATTTGGCCAAAATAAAATTATTTCCTTACGGTGTTTTCCTTCTTATTTTTATATTTCCACAACTGTTACACATCCCCCAACCATGTCTAAATGTTTTTCTCGATCTAGTGATCGAGAATTTTCCATTACTGTCAAATCTCTTCTCCATTTCTCTTCAATATTGTATAAACTCCATGCAATTCCCTCTTTTCATTCGCACATATTCCTTAATAAACTTTCCTTGACAATATATATCTGAGTTAAAGAAAGCAAATTATAGCATCAAAGGTAGAGAAATGCTGTGACTGTTTCTGGTGGATGGTGTAATTACTTCTCTGTTAATAATGCTGCTATTTGTCTTGCTGCCATAATCTTCTGTTTTTTTCCTTCAAAATCTTCTTCACACATGCAGCACATTACTGCGTCCACTTTTGATATATTTTTTTCTTTTTCTTAGGCCTCATGCGATAAGATGCACGAGACTTGAAGATGTTAGGAGAGGAAGTAGAACACTTGAAAAAATTGCTGTTGAGATGGACATCACAAACGCATCCGAAGAGGTTGTTGATGTTCCTCTTAAGGAAGAGGGGCGATAAGAAGCTGGAAAATTCTAAGAGAGTGGAGGGCCCTGCATACAACAGCCTATCGTTACTTCTTTCTTCGATGAGGGATTTATCATCAATGTGTAGACCTTCAAAAAAAAAGGTTACCTCAATTGAAGAAACAAAGTCATGGTGGCTTGTAAAAGCATTTGACATTTTCATCGTTGGATATGGTGACAGACTCTATGAAATTAGACACATGTATTTTAATGCGTTTGATTTTAAAAGATATCAAATTAATAATGTTTTTTTTTAGTAATTTCTGATAATTTTAATATGTCAATATCAAAAATAAAAAAATATTATAGTTACAGTCCTCTTCATTAGCAACAAAGGCTAACTAACACCAAATTGTTTTCATAGATGGTGGGAAGAGGAGGTATGGATGTGTTTCATAAACCTGCTGCAAAATGTTTGGCATTGTGATGAAATTTTGATAAACTAGTAGCAAACTTTGAAGCGGATTTACAATTCATCATTTGGTTCCTCGTATTCAGAATCAGCTGAACTTCCACTCTTTTCATAAACTTGTTTTATGACAGGATCACAAACTTCTTCCACCTCCTTCAACTTCTCTTCATAATCATCCTTCTCTGCATTTTGGTTATCGTCCAACCATTCAAGTGCTTCCTTCAATGCAGTTTCGATCCTCTCTTTATCATCCGAATCGATCTTATCAGCAAGCTTGTCTTTATCATTGATTGTACTTCTCATGTTGTATATGTAAGTCTCCAATTTGTTCCTAGCATCAATCTTCTCCCTAACCTTCTTATCCTCCTCAGCCATTTCTTCAGCCTCCTTCACCATCCTATCAATCTCTTCTTGGCTTAGACGCCCTTTATCGTTGGTGATGGTTATAGATTGAGACTTCTTTGCTGCTTTGTCCTCAGCTTTCACATGCAGAATACCATTGGCATCAACCTCAAATGTGACCTCAATCTGGGGCACTCCCCTGCAAAAATATTATAATCAGCAATGAGAGTTGCACACCCTACTTCACTACATTAAACTGTATCAAACTATAAGTCAGTCGTGGGTCGTGAGATTCCAAAATCCCAAAATGTTCATAGTATTCCTCTTGTTTACAATGACAGCTTACCTTGGAGCTGGAGGAATGCCAGATAGATCAAATCTTCCAAGCTCACGGCAATCCTTTGTTAAGCTTCTTTCACCTTCATAAACCTGAAATTTCAAGAACGAATAAGCCCGACGACGTATACACAAGTACAGATAATGGTCAGTAGCATTAGGTATTTCACATACCTTTATAGACACTGTGGTTTGCTGGTCTTGGTAGGTGGTGAAGATTTGGGACTTCTTAGTCGGTATAACAGTGTTCCTTGGGATCAATTTTGTCATTACGCCCCCAACTGTCTCAATACCGAGGCTCAGAGGAGTAACATCAAGTAGAAGAAGGCCTGAAACAAATAAAAAGAATCCTATTAGGCATTTCCTGAACATAAATAGCTTCTTTCATCTGATAGTATCACATCCAAACAGAAGCACAGAAAAATAAGAGCTAAGTAGCAACCTTTGGTTTCCTCTCCGCCTTCGCCACTAAGAATTCCACCTTGAACAGCAGCACCATAGGCAACAGCCTCATCTGGATTCACGCCCTTGTTAGGTTCCTTCCCATCAAAATATTCTTTCAACATTTCTTGCACTTTGGGAATTCTGGTACTTCCACCAACAAGCACAATCTCCTTGATATCAGCCTTCTTTAATCCCGCATCATCCATAGCCTTCTTCACTATCCCCAGTGTCTTCTTAAATAAGTCCATGTTCAACTCTTCGAATCTTGCCCTTGTTATTGGCTCTGAGAAATCAATGCCATCAATGAGTGATTCAATCTCTACTCGAACTTGATGTTGGCTACTCAACGCCCTCTTAGCTCTCTCACATTCCCTTCGAAGCTTCCCAAGAGCCTTCTTATCTTTACTCATGTCTTTGTTGTACTTCTTCTTGACCAAGTTGATGAAATAGTCCATCAATCTCTGATCAAAGTCCTCTCCTCCCAAGTGGGTGTCTCCACTAGTAGAAAGAACCTCAAAAACACCATTATCAATAGTCAAGATGCTAACATCAAATGTACCACCACCAAGATCATAAACCAAAATGTTCATATCTCCTCCTTTCTTGTCCAAGCCATAGGCAATAGCTGCAGCTGTTGGCTCATTGATTATCCGAGGCACATTTAGCCCGGCAATGATGCCTGCATCCTTCGTCGCTTGCCTTTGAGCATCATTGAAGTAAGCTACAACAAAGAACAAAAGGAAACCCCGTCAGACAATATTCAAACATAAAATCTGAATAAGAACCAAAGAAAAAGGTTTGAAATGTACCAGGAACAGTGACAACTGCGTTTTTAATCTTCTTCCCCAAGTAAGACTCAGCTGTTTCTTTCATCTTTCCCAATATCATAGCACTGATTTCCTCGGGGCTAAACACCTTAGTCTCTCCTTTCACCTTCACCTGTATATAAGACTTACCATCCTTGTTCACAACCTTGTAAGGTAAGAACTTTATATCTCTTTGAACTTCTGGATCATCAAACCTACTCCAAACAAAGCGAAATGAGCACCAACGGAGTTCAATTCACTACCGCAATTACAAAATATATTCAAATTACGACAATGTGAAAGACTTTAAGAGTGGCTTCTTCTTACTTTCTTCCAATGAGACGCTTAACACCAAATATTGTGCGTTCAGGATTCATAGGAGCCTGATTCTTTGCAGCCTCTCCAATCAAACGCTCGGTATCGGTGAAGGCCACCCATGAAGGAGTTACTCTATTACCTTGATCATTGGCTATAATCTCTACGTGGCCGTCCCGAGAGACAGCCACGCAAGAGTAAGTAGTCCCAAGATCAATGCCAATCACAGTCCCTAGCTTTGGTCCATCATCTGCTGCCACTACTAATCCTAGAAAGTAGTATTCTTCAAAAGAAGCAAAAAATGGAACCTTTTAAGACAAATTTCAAAGATGAAAGATTGTGTTGAAGTGAATGAAGAACACTCAATATCCTTTCTATCTTACTTTTCAATTCTATAGAAGCAATAGAAATGAAAGCACACATAATATTTCTCACATTTTCTTGCATTTTCTATCTTTGAAACAACTCATATTATTATTCCCTCAAAACCCTGTTTGGTTTCCATGAAAACAACACCCCAACAAAGAAACTACAATGATCAAGTACGTAAACTATCAAATTTTGTTGATTTATCAACCTTCTAAGCTAATTTCTCATCAGCAAAAACAGAGCACTAACCATAAAACCCAACAAGCTTATAACCAAAAAGAAATTCCAAAAACCTTTCCTTTATCATTTCTACTTACCTGAAACAAAGAGAAACAAAAAGGCAAAATCTGCTTGATGCTTGACCCTCATCGTTCTTGCTTTTATTACAGTGAAAATCTATAAAAAAAAACAGAACAAGCTTTCTCTGTTTTCTTGAAGTGAAGCTCTAGAGGCACTACGAAGCTGGTTATTATTTATAAGGGGTTAAAGTAACGGTGGCTGTATAGTTCGATAGTGTTCAAACCAATAGAAATGATCCACGTAAGTCCTTTCTTTTTGTTGATTGTGCCCTTCAAGCTCTAGCACGTTATCGGCCCAATAGAAACCTTACATGTGGATATTCGCGGGTTCCGTCTTGAAGGTTCTTGATTTTTGAAGAGAGTTGTGGCGGGTTTAACTGTTTTAGAGTATTTATATATAAAAAAAGGGGGCTATTTTCTTTTAAAAAACGATGTCTTTATTGATTTTCTCCTGAATTTCCATCTGTATTATTAAGTCAGTCCAGATAATTCAATCTAAAATCTAATCGATTTGTATCCTATCTCAAGCTTGATTTTAAAACAAATTAATCTAAAGTTTGGCTTTTTATAATTAAAATATTAAATTTATTAGGTATGAGACTAAATTAAATTAAAAAATACAGTACAAATATATTTCATGGTTCTTACTTTAACATCCTTCTAACTAATGATATTTTAAGTAATTTTTATATTATTTTTTTAAAATATCATTTAGATAGAAGATATCTAAAATAAATTATACATAAAAAAAAAAACTAAAAGCTAAATATAAATACTTAGAAGTTCTCTAAAAAACAAATCAAATTCATCAAGGAAGCAAATAATCAAAGTCATTCCTTCATCAAATAAAACCAAGAAAAAAATGATCAAAATCTTTTTTTTTTGTCAAATCAAATCAAATTAAGATTTTGCATGGTTAAAAGCTTTTGAATCCATGTGAATACTCTTCACTTTTTATTTTCATCAAATCAAATCAAGTAAATATCTCACATAATTAAAGCTTTCAGCCTTGTGTGAATATTTTTTCGTCCAAAGCAAGATTTAGATCTAACTACTAATTAGAAAACTCATCCACGTGAAGAGCACTTCAAAAGAGTTTTTAATTTTTTTATAATTAAATTTATTATTATAATTTTTATATTATTTTTAGTATATTTTTAATACGTGAAATCTTGCATGTACACATCTCATTTTCTTTTTTTTTTAGTTTTTTTTTTAAAGGAACTTTTAAATCAAATGGGAAATTTAGAGAAAAATTGTATAATTTATGTAGCTGATTTAAGGTTTTCTTGCTTCTTTTATGTCTTAACAATTGTTTAGCACTAAGCATTTTATCTGAAAATCTGATCTGACTTGGGATGATTAATACATTGACTGTCATTGCAAATCCTTTATGCAATCAATTCAGTCTAACTTAGCTCACTTAACAAAGCCTTGATCCCACAGCTACTTGGGATTACAAGGCCAATCAAACTAAACAAGCCAAAACCCTAGATGAAATTCACAAAAAAATAAGGCTACATTCAAGTTGGTGATTGGATGATAATCCTATAAAGTATAAACACACAATGCAATTGTCCAATCTACCTAAATGGAGCAAGAGGGTTTGGAATGCTAGGGACTTTGAGGCTCCTAAGTTCTTTACAGACATGATCTAGCATTCCCAGAAAGTCTCTTACAATCACGAAAATACGAAGTGGGTTGGCTTCATCTTTGCTTACGTTTCCATGGAAGTATTCAGTAATTTCCCTAACGTGCAATAGGACTCTATCTTCGTCTTCGCGCAACTCTTTTAGATTCCTTGCTGCATAATTTAGGAAGGTTTTCATTGTGTGCACAAAGTTTATGCTCTTTTTGTCGGTTGATAAGTCTTTGTTTACTAGATGTTGTAATTTATCAATCCCATCTGAGAGGTTTGAGACTGAACTTGCAAGAACATCTAAGTCAATTGTAGCTGTTTTCTTGACATTGTAGAGTTCTGTGCTTAGACCTGAAACAAGGTCTAGTCCCATTCTTCTGTAATCTTCTTCCCTTTCTTCGACGGTTTTGGTTTTGTTTTTCTGATTGATCATCCCCATAATGCTATCTGATACTCGAATCCCTTCTGACCGGATTATTTCTTGGACAACGAAATGGAGTAAGGTAGTCTTACCATCTGTTCCTTTTACATCAGAAAGTTTAAGGAGTGCATCGAGCTTGAATGCTTTAGCACCTCCTCTGATTGTTCCCACATTCATTCGGTTTCCTGTTTTGAGCACTGCTTCAAGCAACTTTAGGAAGAGTCTGCTTGACCTGAGTTCTTTGCAAGCCTCCTGGCATCAAATAAGAATTAGAAAGAAAGGTATAAGTTGTGTTGAAATATTGTTTAGATGAAAAGTTGCTCTGTTGTATGGTTTTGATGGTTACCTCTAGCATTGAAAAAGAGTTTCTCAGATGAACCACCTCATCTTCAAAAGTTTCTCTATAAAGCATTGCTTCAACTCGTTCAAAGGCAAACGGTATGCTAAGAACTACTCGAACAAACTTCTCTGCAGACCCCAACTCCTTGATGTCTCCTTTATAACCGAATAGCTTAGCCTCTTCTTCCTTAGTAGGTACCATCTTCGCCAGTGCCTCGAGTTGCTGTAAACACAAGCCATCCCCTGATGTCCACAGTATTAGTTGGTTGTTATAGCATGCATGCGCTGTATATAATATTTGTGCATAGCACTCTTTCTAATGTTAAGTATCAAAAGAATTTAGTTATAGTGTCCTTGGACAAAAGGGATGGATACAGAAGGGAATAGAAACGTGAATGGTTGGAGTGATGGAGATAAAGACATGAATTAAATGGACAGTTTTGGAGTAAATTTCAGTCATTTTAAAATAGAAAAGACAGGGAAATATATTTCCTTGGTCGCATTGTTTTTGTCTCTTCTATCTCGAGATGTTAGTTTATTTATAACGTAAGACATCTATCAAGATTTCATTTGCAGGAGGAGATGAATTCTCTTTATTGAAATTTCTAACTTTGATTCTAAAAGGATGTACTTTCTGCATTTGCAATCTTTAAAATTCTGTTCAGCTTTGCTGTTCAAAATTATTCAAGGATGAGACATTTTGGGGTCTTGACCATAACCTCCTAGGAATTAGTGCTTCACATAAATATTCAACTTTACAAAAACGTACCTCTCATTAGTGCTTCACATACTTGCTCAGCAGTTGCATTTATGGCTTTCGAGAGGATAGTGATATTCTGCAGCCTCTTTGGCTCAAGTACATGCTTGCTTGGTGAAGGAGTTTTGCTCTTCGCTTCGTCATTCTTCGTTGTGCTTTGTAAATTGTATCCAAAAAGCGATTCGATCATCTCTTCATCTAATCTGTTAAGAAACCTCATGTTAATAACTCCTAGTAGAAAATTGGAACTATATCGTAAATACAAACACAAAAACTTACTCAAATAAAAACTTACTCAAATGAACTTGATCTTATCTTGTCCCACACCATGCTTTGGTCTGGTGCTGCTCTAACTTTGTCCCAATGAAGTGGCTTCAATTTTGCCAGTGGTACTCCATCTTTTCCTAATGGTGTATATTGAGGAAGTTGAGATGGTGGAGGAGGTGGGCCACTATTTCCTTTCAGAAATGGAGGTGGACATGGTGGAGGAGGTGGGCCTTTGGCAGAGCCATTATTTCCTTTTAGAAATGGAGGTGGGCATGGGGGAGGAGGAATACTCGACAGCGCTCGTAAAGGTTTGGGAGACTTTTGAGGTGAAGGCGGTAAGTCATTTCGAGGTGTTTGGTTTGATCCTGAAGAAGCATCTGACTTCCTAGGAGGTGATAAATTTGGTAATGAAGAAGAACTTGAAGCTTCAGATGTAATTCTGCTTGATCGCGAAGGTGTGCGTGAAGAAGGTATGCACATTCTTGGTGCCAGAGCAGGTGGCGGTGGCGGGGGTGGGGGAGGAGGTGGCGGAGGTGGGGGGGCTGTGAAATTCTTATCCTGAACTTGTGTTGCTTCTAGAATGTCTAAATGTGTAGGAGGTGGTGAAGGAGATGGTATTATCTGTGGCACATTTGAGGGGGGAATTTCTGAAATATCACTAAGACTACCAGCCGAAGCATTAGAAAGCCGAACATTAGATGAATGTGAATCAACAAAAGAGTGAAAAGACTCATCATCTGATGAATGGCATTCAGTGGGAATAATTTTATCCCCAGATGAAGAGTTACCGCCATCAGATTCATATTTTACCGATTCCCCATCACCATGAACAGACGTGATTTCCCTTGTGGAAGAACTACTAGCATTGTCAGAATCTGACTTTACTATCAATTCTTGCTTTGATTCCTGCCTCTCATTCATTGAAGACTTTGGAGTGCTATGATTTGATAATGTGTTTACAGTTTCAGGAGTTTGCTTAAGATAAGTAGTTTGTTGCTCCAAATCCTTTTCTAACGAATTAAGATACAAGAGATCAAGGGCAGGATTTAAGCTCACCTTGCTTGCCGACTTTTGAGAACTAACAAACTTTGATTTACCTCTGGTTCTTCCTTTTTTCCTGTGCACCGACATTATTCTTGCAGATTTTTTCCTATGCTCCCTGAATTTTCCAGAGAACCAAATGAGCCCAAGAGCACAAACCAAGAAGGCAGCTCCTGCAGGCACTAGAACTGCTACAAGAATTCTTTTAAGTCGACTTTTATCTTTGTGCTCTTTCTGAATCTTGTGTGGTGGTGGGGCTAGATGTTTGTGATGCAGAGGAGAATAAGAATGTACATGAATTGGCAACCTTGGAGGAGCAGGAGCAGGAGCAAAAGCAGGAGGCTCAGATTCCATGGTGGCTGATGGAGAAGGTGCTCGTGACACAAACTCAGTTAATGAGCTTCTTGTTTTGGAACTCTTTAGTCCAAGTAAAGCTCTAAACTTCTGAACTATCAGTGTTTCTTTTTCTTCATTCTCATCTTCTCCAGAGACTTTTTCAATCTGCTTCTCATTATTAACATCTCCAGTACTTTCCTTTATGAAATTCACCTTCGGTAGGCCAGGAGCTTGGAAGTACCCTTCTGCATCCACTGAAGCATCATCGGAAATAAAAACGTGGGCACTTTGTAATAATATGAGCATGAATATAGTGATGATGAAGATCATGTGGAGAATCTGAGGAGCACAACCCATGTTCCTCAACTAGAAATCATAAAAGCATAAATTCTAAGCTTCTGCTTATAAATCTAGTACATTGTTTTCTTATATTCTTTTTTTTTTATTGAAAAAACATTTATTTTTGGGTGGTGTAGGTGCTGTAACAGTGAAGAAGATGCAATGCAGCAATGCAGTGTCTTTAATGCTACTCCAAGGAACCCCTGAGCCTTGGCAGTTGTGGTTGTAATGGGCCTTCTTTACTTCTCCCTTCAAAGATTCTTATCTCTGCTCACCTCCATAAATTCCCTGAAAACTTCGTTAAATGTGTGTTACACTTTGTCTTTAGGGCACTGTCATCAATCCTCAATTCTTAATTTGTTTTCCCATTCTCATGTTTAACTTTCTTTTTATTCTCTTTGTTACAGAAAAGCTGACCGTCTGAAATATGTTTTTTGTCCCTGTTCTTCATCAAATCATGACACTTCATCATTTCCTCAGTCTAAAAGTTCTACTAAAATCTTTAGCATCTGAAGTTTAGCCATGAGGTTTTGCAGTTGAGAAGAGCTTTTTAGTTGCTAAAAGCCTCAAAATCAGACCATGAAAAAGTTTCCTAGGTGGG
>Ga0307516_10009506_pt1 | contig 10827 bp, 13 predicted proteins | sample 19_EM_MG_FD_203310 | JGI IMG/M metagenome (GOLD analysis project Ga0307516, IMG submission 203310) | Populus trichocarpa ectomycorrhiza microbial communities from riparian zone in the Pacific Northwest, United States - 19_EM | ecosystem: Host-associated > Plants > Roots > Unclassified | place...
CTGAGGCTGAACTTTCAGTAATTCCAAGCATCAAGAAAGCGGTTGCAAGGTTCTCTGAAGATCTCAGATCACCCCCTTCTTCAGAAGCCTTGCTCATGATCGCTTCATTCGTCGCAAGTCGTGACTTTCTGCGTGTTCGAGCAGAGACATAATCAGAGCCTAATCCATTTTTAGCGACTTGCATTCTTTTTGTGCAGTCTAACTTTTTTTTTTTTTTTTTTTTTTTAATGCCCTTTTTCAGCTGCTACAGCTTCCGGCATTTATCCTTTTCAGGATCGACCTAGACTTGTCAACACTGAGATCAGTGGGCTTTGTCAGGATTTTTCTGAGTACTGATTTGTCAACACCGAAGATCGGTGGGCTTCTCGCATACTCCTTCGCCCACCACAGATATCTGCTGAATTTCGGTGCTTGTTCACCCTCCACAGATATCTGCTGCTTCAGCGGACCATAGGTTACCTCCCGCCAGCTACTATGGGCCATGTCAACGGGAGCCTCTTCCGTTCATTAAATGACGGGCATTGATATCTCACCGCCGGCCACCAGTTGTGACAACAGGAGATTTCTTTCGGAAGTGAAAGCGAGAAAGTCCACAAGATTTTTGGGGTATTTGACTTACTGTCAGTGTCTTGCACTATACCCAAAGAATCCGTTCTCACGGCAGTCATTTGTGGCTTGTCCATCTGTTCTGGCTCTTTGGTCTTATCCGGAAACCCAACGGTTTCCACCTGTTCTCCACTGGAACTTGTAAACGCGTCTTCTTGTTCGTCAAACACCACACTTGAGCATTCTACTGCTCTTCCAGACTTTCCCGAGTTGAAGTCCCAAATTCTCCAAATCTTCGTCGTTTTGTGGACATATCCCAACATCATTGACGGATTGGATCGACTTCCAAACTTCTTTTCATTTCTTTGGGCTGGTGGTATATGTTTGAAGGCACGGCATCCAAAGCGACGTAAATGTTTGATGGGCGGGACGGTTCCGAATAGTGCTTCAAAGGGGGAGCGATTGCCAGATAGGCTTGTAGTTGGAGATCGCCGGTGGAGATAACATGCTGTGCAGATCGCTTCAGACCAGAACTTGGTCGGCACATTTGCTTCCCACATCATGCTTCTCGCTTTGGTATTAAGCGTGCGAATCATTCTTTCTGCAACTCCATTCTTGTGTTGTGTATATGGTGGTGCCGGTTCATAGGCAATTCCTTTCTCTCCTAATACTGCAAGAAATACCGAATTGTTGTATTCGCCTGAACCATTATCGCACCGAAATCGTTTGATACGAAATCCCCGTGCTTCGACCCAGGCTTGATAATTTTGGAATTTCGCTGATATCTCTTCTGCCGATTTCGTCACGAGGAAGTACACCTCCGTGTATCTTGTACAATCGTCAATGTATACAATGTAGTATTGGCTTCCTCCGATACTTCCTTGGATAGGTCCACAGAGGTCTGAGTGGATGAGTTCGAATGGGATTGAAGTGCGAGATGACGGGGTGTGCGCGACGTGTTGTTGTTGTTTTGTTTGGATGCATGTTTGACATAGACTCACAGAATCCAGCAGTTTCCAGGGTGTTTTCAGTGTTGTTTCTAGTATCCGTTTCACATCAACGTAGTTGAGATGTCCGACTCGTTGATGCCAAATGTCTATCGAGTTGGAAAGTTGTGTTTTGCGGTTGAAAGATCTTAGTTCCGAGACATACGCGGATCCTTCGATTGTGAGTGTGTAGAGTCCGTTTTCTAGTCCTCCCTTTAGAACGCTCTTCCCGTGGGAGTCGGTAATCGAGCACACTCCAGATTTGAAGGTCGCCCTGAGTCCGGATGTGTCGAGCTGGCTGACGAACAGTAGCGAGATTCGGAATTCTGGGACGAAGAATGCTTCTATGTCAATGCCTTTAAGCCTGACGATCCCCTTTTTGTTTGCATGTACCGTGCTGTTGTCTCCGAGTTTAATTAACATCTTCGTCTCTGTGAGCGAGGCTTTCCGAAAGTCTCTGATATTGTTACTGTAGTTGTGGGATGCACCTGAGTCGATTACCCAGGTTCCGAGTCTTGATGTTGCCGATCGATGTGTTGCGACCATCACCTCCGAGCTGAGGGAGGTGGAACCCTCATGTCATTCCCCATTGTCTGGTTCATTGGCAATTAGGTGACGACCGTTTATTGTGTCTGAATCGTTTCCACTTCTGTTCGATCCATTTCCTCCGTTGCTGCCACCAGATCAGTTTTGTCGGTTGCCACTGAATCCACTTCCACCAGATCCATTTCCTCCAGATCCACCAGATCCATCACCGCTAGGTCTGCCAGATGATCCTTGGTTTCCAAAACGAGCGGCCTGGGCTTTCTTCTTAATTGGACAATCCTTTTGCATATGTCCTTCGTCTCCGCAATAGTAACAGATGTCTCGATTGGTTTCTCGTTTCCGTTTATTGCCGTCCTGATTCTTCAGTTTCCAACAGTTCTCCGTGTCGTGGGAGGTCATCTTGCAGTTGGTACACCATTTGTTTCCATTCCGACGACCTTGTCCTCCTTTTCCGTTTTTCGATTGCTGACTGTAGAGTGCTTCCGATACAGCGTCCGGTTTGGTCATCATTGCTTTGTTGCGTTCGCATTCTTTCAGGGAATCCATGACTTCCTGGATCGTGATACCGGCGCGGGATTGGAGAATTTCGATGGTAACTGAGAATATTGAGGGGAGGGTGGTGAAAATATGGGTTTTGAACGAGGCATCGGATATGGCTTCATCAGAACCGGCCAGTTGATTCTTGATTTCCATCAGCTGAGAGAAATAGCTGTGGATCGGTTCGCCAATGGTCGGTTTCAGATCTCGAAATTTTCGGAGAAGCATCATTCGTCCAACAGTAGTACTGACTGCGTCCATTCGAGCGGCTAGGACAGTCCACATTTGTGCAGGATCATGAATGCCTTCCAGCTCGATTTGGACTTCCTCTGAGCAAGATCCACTGATGATGGCAGCCGCTTGTGCCCGACGTTCCAAGTAATTGGTGTGGACTGCCCGTTCGGCTATGGCAGCAGCGTTGAATCCAACAGGAGCATTTGGCTCAACTTCCTCGCCGGTGATGATTTTCCAAGCACGAATACCTTCGAGAATGCGACGACAGTTCCTATTCCACTTCGCGTAGTTTGTTGACTTGAGGAGTTCAATCGATCCGAGCGCATGTTTGTAGGGTTTCTCCGACATCGTGATGAGGGGAACTGGTGACGTTTTCTTGATCGAGTTAGTACTGAATGGAGCAGTAGATTCCGACGAGGCAGGGAGACGTAGAAGAATGGGCCTCGACTTGCCGGCCCCCGCGTTTATAGCTGGCTCCCTTGAGAGCTACGTTTTGCGCGAGGATTGAGCGTTGGATGGAGCGGTCACGACTCCGGGCTCATAACCTGAACAAATAGTAGAGGTTTGAGGGGCAAGCCGGGCAGGGTCCTTCTTCAAGGCGCTGAGCGATAGGAGACGGCGAGGAAGATGAGGAAGAAGGACTTGAAGGGAGTGAGAGAGAAGCGGCGATGGTTCAGTTGATGCTCACGTTGGGCGAGAGCAGCGAGCGATCTTTTGGGAACCGTGATCGTTATGTATAAGTCTAAGGAAAAACGAGAGAAAGCAAACATTGTACAGAGTCCCACAGGCGTCACGCCTATCCCTATTGGGTAGTCTACCCCACTCGCTCCCGTCGCCCCTCCGCTCGACACAAAGAAAGAGTAACACTGAGCACCAAGCAAGAGAAGCCTTTTTCAACATCCAGCCAGATGCCTAACCACCGCGTCGCCTCCTTGTTGAATGGGGTGGTATTGGCACTACCTTTACCGTTGCCGTGGGTGGCGTCTTCCTCCTCCAAAAGATTGCCGCCTCGCTCTTCCCATGGTCGAAGGCCATTCCATTGCTCGCTGCCCATTCGATGGATGCCACTGCCGCTTCAGTCAGCTTCGCCGCTCTGCTCACCACCCAATGTCGTCCACAAAGGATAGGCCTCTGATGCCTGGTACCGCAGCTTCTACCTCGTCAAAGATTCCAGACAGATACCTGAAAAAGAGGATCGGAGCTGCCGGTGACCCCTGCGGGATGCCGGTAACCATCAGGCTCGCTTCGCCCGGCTTGCCATCGAGCACGAGTTTCACCTGGCGGTCCGACATGAAGCTGCCAGTCCACCGGATCAGATCCGCCTCGATATTGAGTGCCTCCATGCGTCTTCCCAGGTGCGACTTGCTGACATTATTGAATGCTGACTTGACGTCCATGAACAGCGCCCCCGTCACCTTCTTCTCCCCCCATGCCTGTTGGGTGCAATTCATCAGAATTGCCACCGCATCGATGCAGGACCTCCGCTTCCGGCACCCCAACTGACCACTGTGCACTGTGCAGCCCCCTTCTTCGCTCCAGGTGATCGGCAATCAGGTGGGCTACCGTGCCCGTGCGCTCGACCAGCTTGCTCATAACACCCAAGAGCGAGATGACTCGGTATGCCCTAACCTTAGAGTAGTCCGGCTTCCCTTGCCTGGGTATAACGACTCCCTTCGCCGTTTTCCACAGCTCTGGGTGATGGCCGAGCCGTATGCATGCCCGTACCAGTTGCGTGATCCGTTGCCTGTCCCACTGCCAGAACACCTTGATAATTCCGGCCGAGATGCTGTCGTCTCCCGGAGCAGAGGTGTTAGCAGCTTTTGCCAGTACTGAGCCGACTGGGAGCGCATCAACCCGTTCAAAACCGCGCCCCCCCTCGGTTCATAGCTTCTTGGTGGGCCCTTCGGGAAGTGTGCCTCCAGAATCGCCTGCTCTCTCTCCTAATGGCTCTCCGCGATATTGCCGTTCTCTGCTACCAGAGCTTGCCCAGCCTTGTCGATTCACGGCACGTGTAGCCAGTCGCGGCCCACACCTCCCTTCCCTTGGCCTCTTGTAGGAACCGGTTCCAGCATTCCCGCTTGGCCTGTCGGATGGCCCTGCGGGGAATCGCTGCCGTGGAGAGGGAGGCTGTGCAGTGTGAGCCACCTCTGACACGCGTACCTAGAGGACTGCCAGCAAAGAGGATGAACAAAGCTACAATGAGGAGAAAACCGGGAGGACACAACATTGGAGGGCTCCCCGATTTTCCCGACCGAGCCCCGCCACGTTGCTCAACCTGTAAAGGCCATGGTCACTACGCACGTACATGACACAAGGCACATACTTAGCTGTACTAGCTTCAGTCTTAGTCTTTCCAAGTAAAAGTTGATCGTAGCGAGACGCGAACCTGTGAGGCGCAGCGGCACGGGGTGCTGGAGCTGAGGGTGGTGTTGCTATCACTCGAGAAAGTATTCTATCCTAGGTAACTAACAAAAAAGTCAGTGGTGTCGAGGAAGTCCAGCATCGCCTGGCTACGCTTCTCGTCCGCGAACAGGTGGGCGGATACCAAATCCATCCTTCGTTTCTTTTCGTACGTCCGTCCACGGGACCTTCTGCTAACACTTCCATTTCGGGTAATTCTTAAAGAGATGCTATCCAGCGTCTGTCCTACCACCAACACTTGGCGGTGGTCTAGCTTCACGTCCAAGGTAGGTATTGGCCAGTGAGACAATTACACACCTCGAGGAAAGCCGCGTTTGCTGGCACTGAGACCGGCTTCTGGCGTACCGGTACTTCCTGTGGGCAGCCTTCACATCCGTCCACGTCTTCGCCTCCTTCCACTTGATCTCGGTGATCGAGCGCTCTAGACGGACGAGACCTGGGGGGAGGGGTTTCTTCCGTATCTGACGCCGTATCTGAGGAATCCCACTCCGTGGACGTGGCGTGCGTCCGGGCCAGCTTGGCACACTCGTTGGCTTGTTCGTTCGCCCGGCACCCCCATGGTGAGATTGGCGTCACCAGAGCTCTATCGTCATGGCCGGCTTCCTCTGCCGGAGCGTCGCAATATGCTTCCTGGCCTGGTGTGCTGGAAATGATTCTCGCGCGTTGTTTAGATTTGGCGCTTGTGCCTTAGTGTTTTTTGAGGACACGATTGCGTAAGGCGCAAGCTTTTTTTTTTTTTGTTTATTCATTACTCGCATGCGACCTATGGAGATCATGGCGAGAGTATGTACAGTCCGTTTCTCGTCCGCAGTCCGCGCAGTGGCAGCTCGTTGCAAGCACCCCTTTTGCCCTCCGCCCAGGCCTGTCCCAATGAAGAGTAAACGCGCCCAAGGAAAAGACAAAGGAAAGAACCAAAGGGAAAGCGCACCCCGTCCCCCTACTCCTCGCCTGCCGCCGCCATGAAGTCGGGCGTGGGTAGGAACAGCGGTAGTTCCCCCCCGGCGTCCTGCTCCTGGGCCCCCGCCCTCTGCTCCTCCAGCCACTCCCGCACCTCCAGCTCAGACACCGCGCTCACGGCGTCATCCTCCTCCACCCCCGGCACCCGCCTGCCCACGTTCGGTACCGGCACCACCAGCATTGCGGGGTGGGTCGGCTCTTTGTCCAGTTGAGGTACTGCCCCGTTAGGCAGTGCCCCGTCTTCAGCTGGCAGAACCACGAGGCGATCCTCTTGGAGCTGTTGGCCACCGCGCCATCGGGCTTTTGGTTGTTCGGCATGCGGTACTTCTTTTTGGAGGTTCGGCCCCCAGCCCACTGGCGTGCCTCCGCCCACTTCTCTGAGATCTCCCGCTTGAGGTTGGCGAGGGACCGTGGCAGGGGCGCCCCCCGCACCTCCGTTCGCGCTGGGAAGTTCGGCCACTCTACCCCGCGGGTGCCCGGCTTCTCCGCCCCTATCTTTGCCCACTCATCGGCCTTCTCGTTGCCAGCGACTCCTTTGTGCGCCGGGCACCACCGCATGACGATCCCTGGCCTGGACCGGCGCAGCGCGGCGATGTGCTTCCGTGCCTGGAGGGCATACTGTTGCCCAGGGCCTGGCTCGTCCGACGCCATCCGCCTAATGGCTGCCTGTGCATCCGAAAAGATGGTGACTCGTTCCGGGGTCGTGTTCCTTTGCGATGCCAGCTCCAGGGCGCGGGCGAGCGCAGCGCACTCAGCGTCATAGGCTTCTTGGTTGTTGCCCATGAGAACTTTGACCCCTGCCCAGGTTTGACCCGTTTTCCACACCACCGAGTACCCGGTCGCCCCGTCGTCCAGTCGTGACCCATCCGTGAACATGGTGAGGCCTGGTCGGGTCCCCTCCGCCGCCGCCTTCGCCTCGGCTTCCTCCTCCTGCAGTAGCTCCGCATCGAGAGTTTCCGGTTCCTCGAGCAGCACTGTCCTCTCCGTCTGCCCACCGTATGCGAGGGCGTTCTTGAGCCGCCGTCCGATTCCGGAGGGGGCTCCTACCACTTCCCGTGCCTGATCCCCTTCAGGCAGGCTCAGTAGCCGTAGTCCGAACCGTCGCTGTCTGTTCTCCAGCTGCGCTGTTGCTGCTCTGAGTCCCGACTCCATTGATAAGGCTCCCAGGTTGGTCGTCCGGAAGCAGCCCGTTGTCGCCCGCGCCTCCTGGTTGACCAGCAGCTGGAGTTCCTTCGCCCGGCCGATGGTGCCTTCCGCGAGGTCACCCTTCCACCACAGTTCCGCCCCAAACATGGCGACCGACTGTATGCAGGCCGTCATGACCTTCCTGCAGTTGGCTGGCGAGAGCCCCATTTGTCCAGTGAGCCTGCGCAGCCGTGTCATTGCCTTTCTGCTGCTCTTCATCCGGATGGCGTGGTGGTCCCTGAGGGTGAGCTGGGAGTCCAGCCAAAACCCGAGCCATCTCGTTGCTTCCTTGTTGAACCGGACCTTTCTGTCCCCTACCGCTACTGTCGCCTTGGACGTGGTCCTCTTTTTGTGGAAGAGTGCCGCTTCGGTCTTGCCCTGGCCGAACGCGATCCCGTTCCTGGCGCCCATACGGCCGAGGCTGTCGCTGCCTCTGACAGCTTGGCTACAACCTCCTCATCGTTCTTTCCCTCCGTCCACCAGCTGATGTCGTCAACGAAGGAAAGCCCATGTACGCCTGGGACCGCTGCCTCCACCTCGTCGAACATCCCTGACAGGTAGGTGACGAAGAGAATCGGCGCCACCGGGGAGCCCTGTGGGATGCCTGTGTCCACCTGTCTCTCCTCCCCTGTCCTGCCGTCCAGGACCAACCGCACCTGACGGTCCGACATGAAGCTCTGCGCCCCCCTGATGAGGTCCAGCACAATTCCCAGAGTTTCCATTCTCCTGCCTAGGTGCGCCTTGTTGACATTGTTGAATGCCGATTTGACGTCCATCAGCAGCGTACCTGCCACCCGTTTCTCCGTCCACGCCCGCTGGGTCCGGTTCATGAGGAGCGCCACCGCGTCCACACAGCTCCTCCGCTTGCGGCAACCGAACTGACCATCGTGGAGTCCACGTTTGCGCTCCAGGTGGTCGGAGATCAGGTGTGCTGCCGTCCGCTCGACCAGCTTGGCTGTCACATCTAGGAGCGAGATCACCCGGTATGCTCTGACTTTTGAGTAGTCAGGCTTTCCTGGCTTCGGAATGACCACTCCCTTGGCCGTTTTCCAGATTCTGGGGTGGTGTCCCAACCGAATGCAGGCTCAGACCAGCTGTGTGAACCGTGCTGGGTCCCACCGCCAGAACTCCTTGACGATGCCTGCCGAGATGCAGTCGCTGCCTGGCGCCGACGTGCTGGAGGCCTTGCCGAGTAACGAGCCCACTAGGCTTGAGTCTACCTTTTCGAAGGCCCGTCCTCCTTCTGCCGCGTCGTACCTGTCGTTGGGTGCTAGCGGGAAGTGCGCTTCCAGGATGGCTTGCTCCCGGTCCCGGTGCCCTTCGCGTAAGGCCCAAGCGGGGAAGTGTGAGCGGAGGATCTTTGTTCTTGCGGGTTATTCCACTTCTTCCTCTGTTCAATAATCATCGAATATTACAACGAAGTTGTGAGCCATTCAAACGACCAGTACCCATAGACCTTGTGTATCCTCGTCCCATACGACATTCAGGCAGATCAAACTCCTATCGTTTATTTCCGTCTTCGCTGCTAACCGTATTATTTCAACAGAAGGGTTCACCCTAGTCGACAGGGCATTACCAACCGCGTGATACCCTATGACGTCGCAGTCACCACCACGGACCCAGCGCATCCGTTGGTTGGACCCGTGTCCTGTCTCCAACCTCTCGAGTTCTGGGTACCGGCGCTACTGCTAAAGCCAGAAGAAGTTTGTAGTAATTACTTTGTGGAAGTCGTTGAATGGGCGCTCTCCTGTATGTGTATGTGTACCGAGTTTGAAACCTACGACCTTACGAAAATATCCCCGCAAATCCTCACTCCAAACCCATAGCACATGAGCACGAAACGCCATAAGTCCGGGCATCCGGAAATGTCAGTCCGTACGACGACCAGAGAGCCAGAAGTGGCTCACCAGGCACCGTCTCGGAGGATGGTCTCCCGTCTGGTCGAACACCTGGAACCCTTGTATACACAGAGAACCTGCTGTCCACGACGACGTTTCTGTACCTCTATCTGTCATAGTATTCTGACATGAAAGATCTTCCCCCTTGACTTTGACCGGAGGTTGTCGAACTGATGACGCATACCTAAATTGAATCGCAATGTAACCGAGAAACCATATTGCATTCCACGAAACCATTCACCACCCAAGATTCTGGCGCCAACAAGTCACACTGAATAGAGTCAGTCACTCGCAGTAAATTGGCTTATCGAAGAGCTCACCTGATGGAACCTTGGCTAGATCAAATCCCATAATAGTAACTCGACCTGACTTCTGCCCAATGGCAATGATGTTATTTCGTACCGCGAAACAAGCGTCTCGGTAATCAGGATGAAGCCAAAATAATCTTTTCATCGCGTAGCATATCCAGGAATCATCTACCCACAATGTAGATGGTGGATCAGTCAAGAGTTTATATGCTATGCCTTCCGTTGTGTCCACAGCCTGGTCTTCCTCTCCGGCACCAATACACCAGAAACGGGTCTCGCCGCAAATCGACCGAGATTCTAGGTACTTGCCATCTGGCGAGAATGTGATTGCGGCGACCCACTCCCGATGGCCCTCGAGAGTGCTGCGACAGATTCCTGTCGTCGGGTCCCAAAGCCGGATGGTTTTGTCGTAAGATGCCGACGCAAGGAGCCTGCCATCTGGTGAGAATGCCATTTCGTGGACCCACTCCTGATGGCCCTCGAGAGGCCTGCGACAGATTCCTGTCGTCGGGTCCCAAAGCCGGATGGTTTTGTCGTAAGATGCCGATGCAAGGAGCCTGCCATCTGGCGAGAATGCAATTGCGGTGACAGTCTTCCGATGGCCCTCGAGAGTGCTGCGACAGATTCCTGTCGTCGGGTCCCAAAGCCGGATGGTTTTGTCGTAAGATGCCGACGCAAGGAGCCTGCCATCTGGTGAGAATGCCATTGCCGCGACCCACTCCCGATGGCCCTCGAGAGTGCTGCGACAGATTCCTGTCGTCGGGTCCCAAAGCCGGATGGTTTTGTCGTAAGATGCCGACGCAAGGAGCCTGCCATCTGGTGAGAATGCCATTGCGTGGACCCACTCCTGATGGCCCTCGAGAGGCCTGCGACAGATTCCTGTCGTCGGGTCCCAAAGCCGGATGGATTTGTCGTAAGATGCCGATGCAAGGAGCCTGCCATCTGGTGAGAATGCCATTGCGGCGACCCACTCCCGATGGCCCTCGAGAGTGCTGCGACAGATTCCTGTCGTCGGGTCCCAAAGCCGGATGGTTTTGTCGTAAGATGCCGATGCAAGGAGCCTGCCATCTGGTGAGAATGCCATTGCGGCGACCCACTCCCGATGGCCCTCGAGAGTGCTGCGACAGATTCCTGTCGTCGGGTCCCAAAGCCGGATGGTTTTGTCGTAAGATGCCGACGCAAGGAGCCTGCCATCTGGTGAGAATGCCA
>Ga0307516_10009507_pt1 | contig 10826 bp, 10 predicted proteins | sample 19_EM_MG_FD_203310 | JGI IMG/M metagenome (GOLD analysis project Ga0307516, IMG submission 203310) | Populus trichocarpa ectomycorrhiza microbial communities from riparian zone in the Pacific Northwest, United States - 19_EM | ecosystem: Host-associated > Plants > Roots > Unclassified | place...
CTTTACATGGTACTCAGTATAATTAAATAGTAAAAATGCGCAAAACATGCACCCCCTTCTTTTTCTCACATCCTACCCTCCTTGATTTGGTCCAAATTAAATTACACAATTGGTTTTCAGTATAATTAAATAGTAAAAACACGCAAAACATGTACCCCCTTCTTTTGCTCACATCTCACCCTCCTTCATTTGGTCCACATTAAATTACATGATTGGTTTTCAGTATAATTAAATAGTAAAAATACGCAAAACATGTACCCCCTTCTTTTGCTCACATTAGACCCTCCTTCTTTTGGTCCATTCACTCATACAAAAAGTGGTCGCCATAATTAAATAGTAAAAATGCGCAAAACATATACCCTCTTGATTTGCTCACATTAGACCCTCCTTGTTTTGGGATCTATTCACTCATCCAAAGCATTATGGTCATAATTACATGTCAAAAATGCGCAAAACATGTACCCCATTGATTTGCTCACATCTTATCCCCTGGATTTCAAGGTCCCTACTTACTTACACAAATAGTTGTCAGCATTGTCAAATTGTCAAAATGTGCAAATGGGAGACCACTTCTTTTCTCACATCAGACTGTTATTGATTTGGAGTTTTACATTGTACCCCATTCTAAATAAATCTACTAATCTGAAAATTGCCATCCAATGGACATAGGAATGTACCCATCGGTGGAGTTATTTTAGTCACTAGAAGGAATTGAGGGGGACTGTACTGATGAATTCTGCTGCCAATGAGATGAACAGTCAAGACTGAGCCAGAAGTGTCTACACATGTAAACAGTCAGATTCAGACAACCATAGCAATTTAACAAGGAGAACGCACCTGCAAGGAAGTGTGCATTTGATCAAGTGAAACCAGGTGGAAGTCCACCTCACTCCACAAGCCCCTCCCTTTGGGCAGGGTAATCATAGTGCTGATCCCTGCATAGTGCCTGGAATGATTGCCATGATATCATTTCTCATAATACTTTATCTGCACCATCTAATAAATGAGATAGAAAGAAAGAGTGGATACAAGTGCATCAGTGAGGTGAGTTCATTCGATATGGAGACATCACCAACATACATCACCTCCAAGACCTCTCTCTGGACACAGACATAGACTTCCCCTTCTCATCATGAATGTTGTTCTGACATTGATAGGTTATGCTGTATGCTCGTTACCTTGTTATCTGCCTAGCGAAGGGAAAGACAGAGTTAAATCATTGAGCAAAAAGAATAATTGCAGAAATGTACTCGACTTCAGAATTCTGATTACTGTAACCATATTAAACCTGGATGGAAATTTGACCATCAGCCCCTTTAGATGAAATGGAAAATTCATTAAGCAATTTTACCCACCTTATCAAAATGATTGCAATATGTTCTCCCCAAACATCATGGCACAACTCTCTTATCATCAACCGACATGGTTGCAAGGGCCATTAGTGACTCTACCTGTCAAGTCCGGGTCTACTCCGGTAGGGAGTCCAGTCAAGTCCAGGAGAAGATGGATGAAGGACAAGGGCAGGGGGCTGGACAAGAGGTTAGTCTGGCTGGAGTTGGTGACCGCTTGGATTCAACGACTAAGGACAACAAGTATTGATCCCTTGCGTAGGTTCCAGTCAAGAGGAGATGGAGATGGAGACAGAGGTGGACAGGAACTGGAGTAGATGACTATGGTTGATTTCAGACTGAGGTATACAGAATAAACTACAGAGTACTTATACTAAATAAGAACTAGGGTTGAGTATTTACAGTGACAAGTAAACAGCCTAAAAAGTGGACAAGGGATAACTGGAGAAAGTACTAGGTCAGGTCTGGGTAAAATAAAGTCAGGTCTGGTGAAAATGCTACAAGGTATAGGATATATTGAGTTCATGGAGAACTCATGTCAAGGCAGGGCAAATGGTGAGGTGTGGTAACAAGTGGATGGAGTATAGACCAAGGGTCGTACTTAACAGAAGATTATCTGCACGACTGTGACCAGAGTAATGAATGAGTGACCGGAGTTGGGCTAGAGTACTGCAATGCGACTGGAGTAACTGGATAGGACCCGGAGTTGGACATGGTCGTGACACTACCATACTGACCATACTAAATGACCACCATTATAAAACTACTAATAGATCTATGATTTACATCTATAAGAACTTTGATGATGAGATGGACTCGAGCCGGCTCAGTATAGATCATTTAGTTAGTAGCAATTACATGTCTACTACTAGCTGTTACATATGGACTACTAATCTATTATCTATTAGGTTTGGTGGTAGCTAGGCATAATGTGGGCAATGAAGTGATGGGAGAAGAAGAAACATTGGGCTCTACAAGGTTGCACTTTTATACAGAATTGGACTCAGCTTGGGAAGTTCCTGCCACATGATTGGGTGCGCCTCAGCTCAGGAAGTTCCATCTAAGTCCAATAGGCGTGACCTTGCACAGCTCAACATCAGTAAAACAGCCCTGCTGTGGGGAGCTGTACAGCCAGCACCCCACAGCACTCCCAACACTCCCAGTCAGTGTGCCAGTTTACTGATGAATGTTTCCATCATGTGGCGGGAACTTCTTGAGCTGAGTCCAATTCTGTATAAAGGCGCAGCCTTGCACAGCTCAATGTTTCTTCTTCTCCCATCACATCGCCCACATGCCACTTAGCTACCACCAAACCTAATAGCTAATCGATTAGTAGTCCACATGTAACAGCTAGTAGTAGACATGTAACTGCTAACTAAATGATCTATATTGAGCAGTAGTGGTTGACTTCATATTTTACAATAATCTAAAGCAATTGGTTTGTATTTTGTCTTGTGTAAATCAGCTCATACTAAATTGACTGCAGAATCTCCATGCATAATGCCACACATGTGCTGGATTATTTGGTGGAGTTTATGCTGCACGTCCACCTGTGTAATTCTGTATAAAAGCCATTGGTAAGCATGGACATTGATCTTTTGCTAACTTTCTCCTTTACGCCACTTTTCTTAGCTAGAATCGCAATGTCTTCAATTCAAATCAAGATCACCCCCTCTATGACCATGGATGCTGTTTATCAGTGGCTCAAGAAACCAACAAGGAGGTATCCTTATGCCTTGTCACACAGAAGATAGAATACGAGTTGGCAGGTATTGGCATTGTTTATTGGGAAGACCTTTGGGGGGATATCCTGGAACTTATCACAACATCACCAATGGGTTGGCAGGATGTGCAGGTTGCATGGCAGAACACCAAGTCTTCAGGTGTGATACCTTCCTTTGTCATTTCAGAACTGCTTTCTGACTTTCTTGTACAAGTACCGCCGTTGCTAGACAATATCAGAGCATGGCGGCTTTTCCAGGCATGGACCTATGGACATGTGAATCCCACCCTGGTGACTGATGCAATGGAAGTAGTGTTTGGAGAGCAGTACGTTCAGGAAGAGTGGGAGGATGAAGATGAGGACTCTCTTCCCCAGACTTGTGGAGTTTCCCTGGAGATCCTTGGGTGCCGAGGACTCTCTCTCCCCCCTCCTCGAAGGAGGCGATATCTCCTGTTAGTCAATGTATTGCTGCTAGGACAAGACAATGATCACTATACATGGACTCCTGTGTCTCCTGTGTCTCCAAAGAAGCGATGAAATGGGAAGCCTGGCCAGAGTTCCACTGGTTACTCCGACATGCGCCTCCTCGATCTAGGTGTCATCAACCTAATGGCATCAGTGGAAAACAATGATCATGCAAAGGTTGGGTCCTCGGAGGTGTCACAGATGCAGAAGGAAAACGATGGGGATGACAGCACAAAAGCCACTTTGAAGGTATCTCGGAAGCGGAAGAGAGCAGATGCTCTCCAATGAACCAGCGCTAAGTCTGGTCCTTCAAAGGTGATGCAGAAGCGATGGAGGACTGACATCCAACAAACAATCCCTTCCTTGACCTACATGCATCCGAAGATGGTGGTGAAGATGATGACAATGATGATGATGATGATGATGATGATGATGATGAAATCAGCGATGGTGACACATCAATGGGCATTGAAAAGATAGCAAAGTGTTTGGGTGGCTGCTACCTCAGATGAGGTGCATTCGACCCAGGGGCTTCTGGAGGTCTGGCAAGGCTCCCAAGGACTAAGGAGACTAGGAAACTAGAGAGTGGAAGGCTGGTTCAGTCACTCCATGACTGAGCTCAAAGATGTACAGTGAAGAGAGAGTTGTTGCTTAGTAAGCTAAGTACAAGCCTACATAGCTAAGGTAAGAGTCCAGTATCAGTACTACCAATCCTGTACACCTAGAGACAGGACTGTCTCTACAGCATTCGTCTGCAAGTCTTGGAGGTGCTATCTGCTGGGCAAGCAGCCTTCACTTCTCGTGTGGATGATATCTGCCACCACTATGAAAGTGGTCACTCCAATGCTGGCCAAGGTGACTTGCGTGGACTTTGCACTTCTCCCATCCCCTCTGTGTCCCCCCCTATCTGTGTTTATAAAGTCAATGTCATGACAGGTATGTAACTTTGTTTCCAGATTTTTAGTCTAATTCCCTTGCAGAAAGGGCAGCCAATTACATTCAGCATGTCCTCCAAGTGAAATTGTTCAAGGTTACTCCTGGTTACCATTGGTTGTTGTACATAGAAGCCATGAGTCTGAAAGAAATCTGGACATCCCTACCACCAAGCCATCACTCAGTCGTCTGAGAAATTGCCCTTGTTCCGGCAGAAGAAGTACCATCTCTGTATTCCCCATGTGAAGTCTATGCTTCGGCATTCTGGGTGCGAGTCAAGTGTGGTATATACAATAATGACATCAGGTATGTGCTATTTTGGGATGAAGATAAACTCGGTATTCTAGTTGCTCCTTGGCAATGCCCCTACAATGATGATTGGCGACAGCTCCTGTTCGATATCAACAGGGCTCGATGGGCTGGATGTATGGTGATGGTAGAACAACCGTCTGATGCAAGTGGTGGAGTGGTGTCCTGCCATGGACTTGTCTACCATCAGGGCCTCCTTCTTTGTTCATTTTTGAAGCACATACTGGAGGTGGTGGAAGTACCACATCCCAATAGTATTGTGTTCCATGTTTTGGCCAGCATTCATCCTTCTTTGATCCACCAGATGATTCTTATGTTCTCAGCACAATTGTGGCGACAAGACAACCTTGTTTGCATTGTTAAGGGAGACCTTCATGATAGACTTGGGTGCATCATCTCTGTAGATTTGGAAAATCAATCTGCCACCATTGATACTAACAGTGATGGAGATGATGGAGAAGCTGAAGTGTTTGCTTGTCCAATTTTCGACTTGCAATGCAAGTATAGGCGTGGTGACTGGGTTAAAAAATTTGCAGGTGATGATAGAGGGGTTGAGGGCTGCATCCTGTATCATGTAGACAAAATGCTTACTCTGTCTGCTTGTTGACATGGTGAGAGAAATGAGGTACGTGCCAAGTGCCTAACTAATACTAACTAGTACTTGCATAGATTCAAGTGGATGCAATACTAGTGCACTCCTTCACCCCTGATCACAGGCCCTCAGACATCATTCAGCACCACAGGCTGGATAGCTACACCTGTGATCCTGAACCACTTCAGGATCGCATCCAAATTGGAGACCTTGCTAGCATTGTGTGTGGCCCATGGCAAGGCCTTGTCGGAAGAATTATGTTGATTGAGCCTCCGTTCCTGGAGGTCGAATATATAGGTGACATGTGTAGTGTCGAACATGACAAGTTTGGCCCCCACACCATTTGTCCGATCGAACCCATGGTGCCAGATGAGCTTCCTCCTCAAGATGACATTATTGAACATGAAGGTTACACCTTGGTCAGGATTTACACAGATGACACAGAAACCCAAGCTCCTTCCACTTTAACATATTCACATCAAAATGGCTACAATGTAACTGTGGCTGACATAGTTGAAGTTGCCTGAGAACAAAACTGGGGTCAAATGGGTGTAGTTATCCATGTGGACTTTTGTAGCACTTCCATTGAGATTGGATGCAATGGTGCAAATGTATGTATTGACGCTGTCTTCCCAATACTTCCTAACCCTGTGTAGATTAATGTCCCCTCCTTCTGTTTGAAAGTATGTAACTGGGTGCCACTGTTATCATTGCAGAATGGGTCTGAGGTTTGGGTTATTGCTGGGGAAAAGAAAGGTTATCTAGCCAAGTTAGTATCCTTGGGATGTCAATCTAGCATCATTTCCATGATAGGATACCCAAGTTTTGAAATCAAGAATACTGACGTTGCAACTAAGTAAGTTATCTCATGGCACTTGTTATCCTGTGCACACAATAACTATTTGGTAGTGGGGGTTATCTATTGACAGGAGCTAAACTTGATGACACTTGACTGAAAGCTTTAATAGCTCTGCAGTGAAGATCTTTTGTCCCAGAACCTGTCAAGCCAAGCCGACAAACTCCTCCCCCCTCCTGACCAGTATCTCCTGCAGCAGGTGAACTACCAAACTTGGATGATACAAGTGAATCATGGTGGTTGGGCCCCACGCCATCAGCCACCCCCCCAACAACACAACCTGAGGTGAATAAAGGTATGTCACTTTTAAATCATCCCACGTCCTATGCTAATCAAGACCTTAAGGTCTGTTTTAATGTAGGGCTATTATCCCACAATTCATGTAGATCTTTCATTTGCATGACATATTTGTACCATATTTTCATGCAAATTGACTGGGTCCATTGTTTGCACAAGTGAATGGAATAAAAATGCGCAAATCAATGAGGTCTCCCATTTGCGCATTTTTACTATTTGTGTAAGTAAGTAGGGACCAAATCCAGGGGATAAGATGTGAGCAAATCAATGGGATACATACTTTGCGCATTTTTGACATGTAATTACAACCATAATGCTTTGGATGAGTGAATAGATACCAAAAGCAGGAGGGTCTAATGTGAGCAAAAGAAGGGTGTATGTTTTGCGCATTTTTACTATTTAATTATGGTGACCACCTTGTGTATGAGTGAATGGACCAAATCAAGGAGGGTAGGATGTGAGCAAAAGAAGGGGGTGCATGTTTTGCGCATTTTTACTATTTAATTATACTGAGGACCATGTAATGACATAGGCAAAATGCGCAAATCATGGGTCCAATTGATTTGCTCATATCAGACACACCTTGTTTTGGTCCAAACTCAATGACACAATTTGTTGCCAGTATAATTAAATAGTAAAAATGCGCAAAACATGAACCCTCTTCTTTTGCTCACATTAGACCCTCCTTGATTTGGTCCATTCACTCATACAAAAGGTGGTCGCCATAATTAAATAGTACAAATGCGCAAAACATACACCCTGTTGATTTGCTCACATTAGACCCTCCTTCTTTTGGGATCTATTCATTCATCCAAAGCATTATGGTTGTAATTACATGTCAAAAATGCGCAAAACATGTACCCCATTGATTTGCTCACATCTTATCCCCTGGATTTGGTCCCTACTTACTTACACAATAGTTGTCAGCATCGTCAAATAGTCAAAATGTGCAAATGGGAGACCACTTCTTTTCTCACATCAGACTGTTATTGTTTTGGATTCCATTTATACAAGTGGTCATCACCATAATTCCATAGTAAAAAGGTACAAATACACTCCCTATACATTATGTGCATCCCATCACTGTACAAATGATTACCAGCTAGCGCTATCCTATTTTGCCAGGCATATTAGTAAGGATAAAACCACATTGACCATCCCTGTACTAATAAAAAGTCAACCAAGCAATACTGCTGAGTATCACTCATTAGCTCACCCAATCAATCAATGCATCAGCATATGCTCCCTTGCCAACTGCTTGGTCATTTTGAGTTAACTGTGTTAGTGGGTTGCTATCAACTTTACTCTTGGGTGACACATTATTTACATGTGCAAGAGACACAATATAACCCCTTTGAAGCTGCATGAGACCTGTCTGTGAGCCAATCTGAACTGCATTGATAGCAATGTCAAGTTCATGCTGTTGTTCATCTGGTGAATGCAGCTGCACACTGGCTTCTGCAGTCGGTTTGGTTTCAGCACTCATGCCAAGGATGTTGCAACAATGATGTTGAAGGTCCCCAGCAAATAAATTGTGCATGGTGTCAATCACTGTGAATCAGGTGGGATCCCAGTATGATAAACACAGGAGTTCAGATCAACGGACACCAAACTTTTGGTATATCTGTGCACAAATAGTCTCTGTTTGCGCCTCCCTCCATGATTTTGCAATTGCAAGATGCTCTTGCCATGTTCATTGTCTCCAAGATGAAGGGTCAGTATTAGAAAATCCTGCAGCAGTCTGGAGGCAGAATGAGCAGAACTTCCCTTCCACCTGACCAAGCCCTGCAAAGCCTGCAGACTTCTGAGCTGCTAGAAGGTTGCATATGAGAGGGATAAGAGCACAGAGGACAAGGCAACCAAATGGATGGAATGCAGAGTGGGTTAATTGGAACCCAGGTGACCAGGCTTGAAGAAGGTCATCTACAAGAGGACACAACACATGGTTGAGGTGGTAAGATGATGGCTCACATTGTCCAGGAATGATTCCAGCAATATAGACATTTTCCACCTTGTAATGGAGGTGTACTGGCAGATTATGACAGACCATGCATATTGCACCACAGGAGGCATGCTTTCCACTTTATTTCATCCCATATGGGTTAAACCAGTTGATGAAAAGGCTGAATACTAGTTGAAACTCAGGCTTCAAAGGATCAGACATTAAGAATGGTTTGTCACATCAGCAACCTAACAAAATTTCTGAAGGTCTGAAAAAAACTTGCACACTGATATCAGGACTTCTCAGGACTTTTCAGAACTTCTCAGAAAATTTCAGACCACTAGTTGGTCAGACACTCAGAAATGGGCTTTTCTGATATCAGATTACCAGATTGTCAGACCACCAGTTATTTTCAGAACTTCTCAGATTCTCAGACCACCAGACTGCCAGACTATCAGACAGTCAGATGTCAGACCATCAGATAGTCAGTTATTCTCAGACAACCAGTCATTCTCAGACTTCCAGACAATCAGATTACCAGGCTACTGGACTGTCAGATGCTCAGAGCATCAGATTGTCAGATATTCTCAGACTACTAGTTATTTTCAGACTACCAGATTACCAGGCTATCAGACTGTCACTTATTTTCCAACTACCAGACTATCAGTATTGCAAAATAACTGTTTCCCAGGAATATCAGACTCTCAGACTATTCAGATCTTATTATCAATACTGAAATAGGTCATAATTTTACTGTAGAATATACAAAATTTACAACTAAAATGTGCTACAGGACTCATTAGTACTATCATTACATTGGGGCCAGTAGTGGTGCTGGGTATGGGTGTAGTCAACATTAGTAGCAGTGATGGTGATGGTGATAGGTACTTACAGGGTGGTTTGGTGGTGGTGGTTGCATCGTCGACATTGCTGGCTGACGATGCTGGAAGGTGGGGGGTGGAACGATGGTGGTGGTGGTAGTCGTCATTGTCGTTGTCATCATCATTGTCCGATGATGGTGGTGGTCACGTTGTTGTTGTTGTCGTCTGACACAATGGTAATGTCTGGTGGTCTGATATTCTGGATGTCTGACAGTCCAATAGTTCTGAACATCTGCTCTCCAACTGGCTGATTGTCTGAAATTCTAAGAATACCTGAGAACCTGCTGTTCTGACTGTCTGAAAATCTCTGAAAAATTCTGATGATATCTGAGGATCTACTGGTCTGACTGGCTGATCATCTCATAGTCTGAGAAAGTCTGAAAATCTGTTGGTCTGTATATATGATGATCTGAGATTCTGAAAATATCTGATATGTACTGAAAAATACTGGGGGTCTGCTTGTCTGAATATCTGATGATCTGAGGGCTTGCTGATCCAATTATCTAATGATCTGAGATTCTGAAAATATCTGATATGTACTGAAAAATACTGGGGGCCTGCTGGTCTGAATATCTGATGATCTGATAGTCTGAAAATATCTGAAATCAGCTATTTTCAGACCCTCAGACTATCAGATATTTAGACCAGCAGACCCCCATTTTTTTTCAGACTCTCAGATTTTTGTTACTGATATCAGATTTTTTCAGATAATCAGATTTTCTCAGACTTTCAGAAAATTTGTTAGGTTGCTGATGTAGTAGCACGTCCTGGGAGACCGCCAAAATGAGTTGAGGGGAGCAGCTTGTGCTTGTTTGAAATCCAGACTAAGTCCTCTGCAACACATGCAGACACATAATGCACCTACTTTGTCACGTGTAACACGGTCAGACGAGGGTGGAAATCGGCCGTGTGTCACAGGCCAGCGGAGGACAAGCCCAGTATTAACTATTACAATGTAACATGGGTGGGCTACACACACCAATATTGTCACCATGTGATTTCGGTGGGCTATGGTGGTGTTTAAGGAGGTGTGATAGATGGGGATATTGGTGTTGTCACCATGTCATATGGGCCAGCCAGGATTTTACTCCCATGCACATTAATGGACCAGCCCAGGATTACTGTAATGCAAAGGTAATGGGTCGGCTAGCAAAGACAAGTACCAATACATCTAGTAAGAGGTGATCCAACCAACCCTGCCAGGGCCTGTTCTACCGCGGATGGATTGAAGCAGGGAGACGTACTGCAGGCTGATGTACCGTGGGCTGACCTACCGCAGGTTGACCTACCGCGGGTTGACTCACCACCGGTCAACTAGTTTGACTACCATGGCTTTGACAACAACCAATGAACATTAATAGATTGACTGGAATGCAAAGGTAATGGGTTGGCTAGACAAGACAAGTACCAGTATGTCTAGGAAGGGGTGATCCACCCGACCCTGCCAAAGGTTGACCTACCATGGATCACAGAGGGTGA
>Ga0307516_10009508_pt1 | contig 10826 bp, 16 predicted proteins | sample 19_EM_MG_FD_203310 | JGI IMG/M metagenome (GOLD analysis project Ga0307516, IMG submission 203310) | Populus trichocarpa ectomycorrhiza microbial communities from riparian zone in the Pacific Northwest, United States - 19_EM | ecosystem: Host-associated > Plants > Roots > Unclassified | place...
CGACGATGGCCCGACTCAAGCTCAAGTGCAGTGGGGTTCAGCCGATGTCAATCAGAAGTAGCCCTAGGGTGCACGAAATCACAACTCACAACTTCACATAGAATCATTCCATCGAGTGGAGGTCTCGCCCGCGTTGGATTCTTCAATGTCTACCGAGTGCCGTCCCCGCGTAACTCCCCATAGTGCCTTTCTGACATTGAATTAGCGAAGAATTCGTTTCGCCCCAAGGTTACTGCTACGGGTACAGAGTGAACGAACCGGCAGCGGTCAACTACCTCCTGACGAATCACCCCGAATGGATCAGAACTTATCATCTATTCAGAACCCATTGGGCTGCCATGACTGTCGTCGCTCGAGATCTCTCCGGCCTGTGTGGCCTCACCGTCTACGTCGATAGGATCTGGGTTGGTAGTGGATGTTTCGGTCTCGGTATGGTGTTCACGGGCGTTTCTATGGGAGACCATGTTCGGACCCCTGAAGACGATCAGAAACTGAAGAAACTGGAGCAAAAGTTGGTCGAACTAAAGCTCGTGACCACTCCAGAGCCAGAGCTTGAAATCCTTTGTTCTTCCACGTACCCGCCTCACCTAGAAGAACCCCTCCATATGAGAGTATTGCCCCTCCCAGAACCCTTCGGGGGTGAAGAAATCATCCGTCTACTCGAACGCCGGAGGCAGCTTGAACGCGAGCGGGAGGATTAATGAAGAGAGAAGGGAGACGTAAAGGTGTGGTGAACGTAACCTGTTTTAACCGGCATGCCCCTAAAGGTTATGTTCCAGTGAGGTAGAGGGTGACTTGCGTGAGCTGGAATCGGGCGGTAGGAACTCGGGGAGCGCGTTTGAGCGTTACCCTGTCGTCGCTAGTGGAATAGGTGGTCTGATTGAGGAGGCTAAGTTCATGGTCCGTATGTCGTGTGGAATTTGTGTATCTTCACGCACATCTCATGATTATGGATTGGCGTCGACACCCCCCTGTCGCGTATGAAGAAACCGGTCACGTGCACCAACGGGATAACGTGCCCGACGCTGGAGCATTTTCTTTGCTGAACTACCACCACCGTGTATCCGCTCCTCACGATATGTCTTCGGACAGCGTACCCATGGAGAATAGAGTAACGCACGGGCTCATTTTGAGCGGAATTTCCTGTTGGTTGTGACCGAATTGCCTTCCTAATCGCTCCGTTCACAAATTTTCCCTACGTCGAAAGGAGTTTCATGATTTGGCTACAAACCACTTTTACCGAGTCCGTCTTCTCGTGTACCTACACTAAACGCTCCAAATACCAGGGTTGGAATAAAACATCAAGACGTGGACGTGAGGATACAAAATAAGGATACATCTAATGACAAGCACTGGGCCTACGCCTCGGTCATCTCAACGTCCCCTTGCACCGTTGGCTCACCCTCAATCTCCACTACCAACAGCTCTGCCACAGACTTGATTGTAGCAATTTTTTGTCTCAGAATCTTTATCGATTCTGGGAGAAGTTTTTCGGGAGCGTAAGGACCCTCCGACTCGACGTTGACTGGGACCACGCCTCGTAAGCGCTTTGTGACGAGGGGGGGATTGGGACTCACAGATGAAGAAGTCCCGGACGCGTTTAAGTTCAACGCAACCCTCGAATTCCTTGTGTCGGAAAACCTCCCGACTCATGCTTTCGTTCCGCAGGTTCTCCTGATTGACAGACACCGCTTTCGTGACGGGGTCGACGTTGATGACGCCCGGCGAGAAACACTTCTGGAATTTTTCTGCGTGCTGAGGAGGGATGGGCTTTTCGGGGTTGAGTACCACCAATGGAAGGAGGCGGTATGTAGCGGTGGCTGAATGACCGTGAGTGGTACACCGTGGTGAGGTGTAGCAGATACTGACCAACTGGACTCCACTTTGCATGCTCCTTCCCAACACCCTTGATCGCGTGCAGGTCCATGGAAATCTCCTGTCCCGGTCGTAACTTGGCGAGGACGATATCTTCGTTCGTCGGACGGGGTAACTTCGACGCAAATACTTCACTCTGTTCACCCTGAGGTTCCCAGGTCAAGTCTCCTGAAGTGACAATCGAGTGATTGTAGATTTCCTCTGGCTCCGGTTCAGCCTTCCTCGCCCCACGAGCGACTGCGGTCTTGGGTTTCCGTGTGCATGCGACATCCAGCTTGAATACAAGGGTGTTACGGTCGGTGGCTTGGTCCTGCGCGTCCGATTTGAATTCGAAGTAGGAAGGATCCACATTCAGTGGAACCAAACCGATGCGTTGGGCAAGGACTTCGTCTTGGATCACGGAAGTATTGTTCCAGACGTAAACGTGTTCGACGGCGACTGTCGGGACCTGGTTTATGACGGGGAAATGAAAAAAACTTCCCGAGGGAGAGATAAAGCGAACGTACCGTACCTCAGCTATGAGTATCCTCCGGAAAGCGTTCGCGATGGACGCATCAACGCCAACAAGGTCAAATTGGATAGACCGCTGCGACAGTCGATTAACCTTGACGTGTAGTTTCTGTGAGGGCGAACCGTAAGTTCGAGAGATGAAGCCAGGGGGGATTGAGCACAAACTTGGCGGAAAAGGTCAAGATTCCAGGAATTATCTTCCCCAGGATAATGTCCAGGAAAGTCTCTGCTGGACACGTCTGAAATGTGTTCAGCGTGGACGCCAACGTGTCTTCGAGGGTTGTAAATGTCCGACTGCATCACTGGAGGCAAACGAAAAACATTGCGCACGGGCAAACTCCCGCCGCACGTGCCACATCTGGGCCTGATTGAGGGGGAGGGTCTCGGCGTGTACAGTATTTTACACTGCCTACGATAGCATGTACAGGAAAGCGTAAAAGTCACCTTCAAGCAGACTGAAGGACCGGTTTTCCAAAACAAAGGTTTGTTTCCTGAGTGGTCGCCTCATCGTCATCCTCATTCCAGTCACTCGTAGTCTCCCACTCGTTCTCGAACTCGATATCCAGAGGCATGTCTGGCTGGTCACTGTGTTGTTGGTCGCTCGTGTTCTCCTGGAGTGGGAGGAACGAAGCAAGTACAGGTAGCTGGGAGGTGGGCGTATGTGAGACGGGTTGGACCCAACGGCGTTCTCGTAACCGTTTATGTCGTTCACGATCCTCTTCAATCCGTTTGATAACTTCGTTGCGGGACAGTCGTGATGAAGCTAGTGCGGGACGGGGAGGTTCCTCATCTGCTGTAGCGAGTGCGTTTGGGTGACGGTTTGTCAGTTGGGCCAACGCGTCATCCACGATATGAGGGTCGATGATGCGTTTGCGACGCCAACTTTCCAGTATCTAGGGAGGGAAGGGTTAATTGCCACTAAACGTAGAGTTGGTCATCATCCCCCTACCTGGGTGGTGCTTAACAGGTTCGGTAGCCCTTGCCTGCCCTCTGGCACTACCAACTCGACAATCCTCCCCAGGTCCCGCGCGACGTAATCAACGTAAAATGAGGTGGTCCCCGGACCACTGCGAAGTATTCCTGCCGCGTCTGGATGTGACTTGGCCAGTAAAGATGCCTCGCACAGGGAGTCCAGGAAATACAGGATGTTGATCCGGTTGTTAATCGTGCCCTAACGCACACATTCAGCATAGAGGTGAGGGGAGAAGATAGGGTGACTGGGAAGGAACCTTCTGACATTCTTCCACGATGCAACCCCAGAGGTCTTCCGCACAATTCGCGAAATATTTTAGTGCAAACCCGACCGCCTTCTGGATGGACTGCTGGGTGCTTTGTAGGGAAAGTACGTGAACAACAAGCGAACATTGACCATGCTCACTTACGCGTTCAGCCGTTTTAAATGGTCGAGGAATTGGATATGGACCTCGAACCCATCCATAATGCGAGAGGGTGTGGGGATTGGGTGAAGTCACCGTGACGGGCGTTTCGAGCGATCGATAACCTTCTTTTCCTCCCACCACCACCACCCCCTGTCGTCTTGCGTCTCTACGTCCGGGTGCACCAAAGGGTACGCGACTTCACTCATCTCCTTCGTAAACTCTCGACTTATGGCCGCGAATCTGGTACAGAGGATGCCCTTGGATGGAGACAACATTTTCGATGAGTTGGACGATCAATGTGATGATGAGTCGCTCTTCGGTTCTCCCCCGCCTTCTCCTGGTACGGGAAGGACGCTGTCGCTGGCTCTTCCCAGCGGAGGGTTAGACTCTGAACAAAACGTGGGGACCCTTGCACTTCCTGGCTCCCATAATCCTTCTAAACTTCCCGTCGATTCGGCAGTTTCAGATACTCGCCATCATCCCTTCCAGACACAACCCCCTCGTGTTTCCACTCCTGAGCAGACACCAACCAGTTGCTCCACCTCGTTAGCCCCAGCGGTGACCGGGTTCCGGCCATCGCGATCGTCCAACGGAGCCCAGAAAAAGCGGAAGCGTACTAAAGCGTCGACCCCGACCTCTGGCCCCTCGATCGAACTTCCTCCTTCCGATGCCCCAGTCCCTCCCAATTTTTTGCGGAACCAACAAGCGCTCCTTGGACTTGCCGGGGTGGTTGCGAATCTAGACCCCTCGTCCCTCTCCACCCGCAGGCATACCCAAGGCAGTGGTCCTAACAACCCGATCGTGGTGGAGGATGAAGGGACGGCACTCCCCCGGTTTGGACACCCAGCTCCCCCAACTCCCGCCCAGCTCCTGAACACACTCTCTGCCCAAAAGGAATTATTTCCTGTCCTGGAACAGTTGCTCAACATCCTTCGCCGTGGCATCGATCCCTCAACCCAATCCCCTGTAGACCCTCCTCAACCTCCACCAAAGCGGCGAAAGCTTTCCCGAGTTCCTGCTGGTGCCGCCGATTGGGACGTTCCATTCCCGTTCCAACCTGGTGAAGGCCCTCCAAACTACCAAGAGGAATGGACGAACGAACGGTGTGAACGTCTTATATCGGACTTTGTCACCCTGTTACGAGAAGGAGCAAACAAAGCAACCACTCGGACATCTACCAAGAGGGCCAGTTCACAGCCAGTTCCGCGACCTTCCACCCAATCCAACCCTCCCTCCGCCAGGTCGTCCGTCCCCCCCACGAACAGTAATTTCCGTTCACATTCGAATTACGTTCCGTTGCCGCCCGACGCGTACCTTCGGCCAGCCCTGTCCCATGCTTATACGCCGTTCTCATCGACTCCTGCGGCGGCAGGGCCACAGGATCCGAGTGTAGATTTGTTAACGTCAATTTTTGGCGCTTTCATGCCTCCGCAGGACAGCGATCAGCCTATTGTGAATTCGTTTGGCCCACCGATGGATCCACTACCCCCAGGGTTCGACATTGACCCACTACTGTTGAGTTTAATGGGAACTGGTCCACCTCAGGAAGAATCGAGCGGAATGGGAAGTCCCGCCCCTTCTTCCCAGGAGGCCTCAACTCCGGCATTGTCGCATACCCCCGACCCTTCGCGATCCACAACTTCTGGCCCGAGTCCATTGACGCCGAATTTCCACTCTTCGTCCCTCATGTGCGATCCTTCCCCTTTGGGTTCGGTGGTAAGCCAACGAGATCGGGTTGGGTTTTTTGGGCTAGCACCACACTTGGGATCCCAAGACGGTGCGTATTTCTGTCAAGGTGGATCTCTGTACGAAGATCTGATGGAGCGCGGGATGTTCACAGAAATGGAATTGGATATGGACGTGGGTGGTGATTTTAGTCGTGTTTTCGGGATGGAGGAGGACGTTTCGTGCGACCCAAGTGTGGCGAGTCAACCGCCACACTTTTCCGATACATCGGGGGCAGTGCCCTTGCCGTTCCCTGCATCAGAGTCGTCGTCACAAGGAGTGGATGGACAAGCCGTTCTATCGGTCAACACGATACTCCCTCAAGGAGTGCCTGATATTTCCGCGTTTTTTGCTCCGCAGCAAGACCTTCTCCCCCCACCCTTGGACACCCAGCCACTCGTCCCTACAACCGCATCCCTCCAACGCCAACGGCCGGTCCCCAAGCGTCCACCTCCGGTTATCCCGCCTTCAAAAGGCAAAGCTGCAGCAACCCTGGCTGTCGCGAAGAAGCACAGAGAGGATACGATCCAGCAAGCAAGGGATTTGAAGAGACAGTTGTTGACGGATATTGGCAAGTCAAAGGTGCAATTGTGGGAATTGACGATGGAGCAGGGTGTGTTGACGCGTATGTCGAAGGACCAGAGGCTTAAAGAATCTTGAAGTGCCATTTCTCCCCGACTAATTTCTTCCCCCTCTTTTCCACCAAATCATTCGCATTCCATCTGTCCCCCCCGCACCTCGTTCACTCCATGTTTTTCACCAACTTGAAAATTTTCGCACATTGGCATTCACGCTTCAATCAAAGCTGATAGATTCCTTAATATGAAAAAGAGACCTATTCGATTTAGATTCCGAGGCAATCCTGCCCTCGCAAGAGACGGGGACTTAAATGACGAAGACGGGAGAAAACCCGAGAGTCCGAACTCTGAAACTGAAAGATGCTCCAGTCTACATTTCTAGAGTCTGCCGTGTCGAAAAATGAAGGCCGCTCTGCAAAAGAGAACAGCACCCATGGCGGGCGGCGAAGACCATAAGAATAGATTATACATGTACAACGCACGAAACGGACCGAAAAGACTGAACAAAAAACCGATAAACGATGAAAAGGAGTTATTCCCACCCTGTGAAATGAAGAGAGGGGGAGAGGGGATTATATGAGGCCAGCTGCTCTCAGGTGTCTCGCCAACCGAATCTCAGCCTCTACTTGAGGATCCGTGGGCGTCTCAATCTCCCGATCGTCAGTGAACCCGAACAAAGACTCGATGTTCCTTCGGACTTGAACTTCTCGAGCGAGGTCGTTGGGTGTCATCGGTGCTTGAGGCTGTGAGGCCGCCCGGATCGACATCTCCCACCTTTTCACTCGCCAGAATCCGACGATCGAGGTGAACAGCAAGACCCAACCTGTTTTCATGAAACCGGAAACGGAAACAGTTCAGTGGGCGGTTCCGGTGATGATCGCCGATGGGTTGCATAGCCCGGGTGGCGAGAAGATGTGGAAAGAGATCCTTACCGAAGGTCATGAAGAACAAGGCTAGCCAATCCTTTCCACCCCACCCAATATCGCCACCATAGTACCCCTCGCCAGTATCCGTACCGTTCTGGTTCGTGGCGGACTCCAACAGCGTGGTCGCGGTAGAGTTAACACCCGAGCTCACGCCTGAGCCGATTCCCATCATGGTCTCGTTCCACCAGGCTATTTCCTGCTGTTCCGCTCTGGATGGACCTGCCTCCAGATTCTGGCTCGCTCGCCAATAGGCACCGTACTGGATGAAGGTGAGGCCGAGACCCGCGCGAGCACCATACCGAGCGGCGTGAGTCGTCGAAAGGAAGTAGGTGATGACGAATCCAAGGAACTGGAAGAAGAAGGAAGTGAAGAGGTTGAAAGCAAAGATGAGGACACTGCCTGTTGGAAGGTCATCGACGATCATTTCACCCGGTTCTAAAGGGGTGACGACAGTCGTCTCCCAGTACGGTGGCACTGCGTCAGTTTGGGCTTCAGCGTAGCTCTGCGATTTTTATATCAGCTTTTCATCTCAGAATGGCACTCTAGGGAGAGCGGTTGCTGGCGTATACGTACAGGGGGCGCCTGGGATTGAGTTACCTCTGGGGCGAGGAAGATGTTGCCGTCCTCCTCAGCGACAGTCCGGGCAGAACTGACGGGTTTTGCCATGACATTGGCGAAAACACCATCGTTCTGGATTCCCCCGCCGACCACCCGTGGACTTGGATTTTCTGTGGGGAGCGACTGGTAATGGGTGGGGAGAATTGAACCGACGGCCTTTCGGAAGAACAGACGGAATCCGCTGGTCTGACCAGACCTGAGGGGGGTTATTACGGGGGAGGTGGGGACGAGACCGTTTGAGTTTCCGTAATCGTTTGGGAGGGCGGTGGCGGAAGGCCGTGGGGGTGAGCCTGGGGGAGGCATGTCATAATCGTAGTCCCTCTCGAAATCATAGGTGCCCGGAATTTGGATAGGTTGCGGTCTGTTTCCGTGAGATGGGGGGTTATGACCTTGTTGGTGATTCTGGTTGATGAAGCGAGTGGATTGGAGGATTTCTTCTTCGTCATCGTCCTCCCTGAAGGCGTCTTCTAGGTCTCTGTCAGCATCCTCCTGGGTTGGCTGAGTTGGAAGCGGGGCGTAAGGAGTGGAAGGCATTTCTTTCGGTAGGAAAGGAATGCGGGGGGAGAGAAAGGAGAAGAACCAGGATGGGGGTCAGTATAATGTTAACTGTAGGTAAGTGTGGGTGAAGGGAAGGGGGTGAGACGGGAAAGTGTTTTGATAGCACCGCTCAACGACGACGGTCAGGCGTTGACAGCGTGAGCACAACCTTCCTAAACGGGAACCTTCCCCATCTACCCCGCCATGGGTCGAAAAGGAGGATCAAGGAAAAGCTACAGGCCAGAGGACTCAAAAATCTGGTTTAAATCTCGCGAACAGCCCAAGGTTCGGCATCTTCTCGGGCTCTGTTGCTTATAAGTGGAGGATTGCGTGAGGGAGGAGGATGCCGACGCCGAGGGATTTGAGCCTCCCGTGCCGAGACCGCTCCGAAGCGGAATATTTCCCGTTGACTCGAGTTTGACTGCGCGTGCTTTGCATCCGAGTTCTCATGCCTCACCCGGTGACCCGCACCAACCTCAAGAACTGGCGCATCTCTCCACGATAGGAGGCATGTCGGATTCCCGTGTCGGTCCGAGATCCGTCCGCCCGCCGCATGGTCTCTCGAACCGGAAACGCAGAGCTCGACCTCTGCGCGGTTTACGTAGGCTGGCGAGTACGTCCAGGCACGAGTGCATACGTAACCATTTAGCTTGCCACTCCGGATGATCGATCGTGGGAATGTGCTAACTCGGCCGGGCGACACCACGTGACTCTGCGAAGATCCTGGCCAATCAGCGCTTTAGAATGACCAGAAGCGCCCGGATGCTTGACCCGATGACATCGAGCGGGACGGTTGCTCTTGTGGCCGAGAGTTGTCGGGAAGCCGTTGGGGATTTATAAGGCCAACTCCCATGAGCCGTTCTCGTTCCACCCGCCCCCTCCTCCCTTAGTTCATCGCGGGCACAGGAACATGGCCGGTCACGAAGAAAAATCCCAGCTTGCCCCTCTTCCCCCCTCTCCGACAGAGGAAAAGAAGGCAGAGCCTGGCGCTGCTTGGAAGGCAGGAGAGACCCACCACTTGCCCCACAATAACCTCCCCATCGTGTTTGCCGCTTTTATGGCCTGCACCTTCCTGGCCGCGTTAGACCAAGTGAGCCCACCGACTGAAATTTCCTGGCCTGAACCGACTTTGATCTCCCCCTCCGTCAGACCATCGTCGCCACCGCGTTGCCAACAATCGTCCGCGATTTGAAGGGAGGTTCGGAATATAGCTGGGTCGGGACGTGCGTTGTTTATTTGATGTCTGCAATTGACGATTCTTATATCGCGATTCAGTTCGTACCTCCTGGCTTCTGCTGCAGTGTCTCCGCTGTATGCGAAGCTATCCGACATTCTGGGTCAGTTCTCCTAACCAAGATCAATTGATCTCAGCGCCCTCAATCCGCTTCTTAGGACGTAAACCCATTCTGTACGGATGCATTATACTTTTCTTAGTGAGCCCAAACCCCCGATTCTCCATCCTTCCACTCGTGTTGATGCCGGTATTTAGATTGGTTCCGCATTATGCGGAGCTGCCCAGAGTATCATCTGGCTCGTTGTCGCAAGGGCAGTTCAAGGTATCGGCGGCGGGGGCATTATCCAACTCGTGCAGATCACCATTTCGGACATCGTCTCCCTCGAGGACCGCGGCAAATACGGAGGCTTCATTGGTGCCACCTGGGGCATCGCCAGTGTGGCTGGACCATTGTTGGGTGGTGTGAGTGGAATGTTTCCCGCCCATGCTATCCATTGCTCATTCTCCCATAGGTCTTCGCCGATCACGTTTCTTGGAGATGGTGTTTCTTCGTCAACCTGTGTGTTCTTCGCTCCGTATTCCCCTACCCGTCCATTAACCACCCGCCAGGCCAACCGCCGGAGTTGCCGGCCTCCTTTTGTTCTTCTTCCTCAACCTTAACCCTCACAAACGGAAGAGCTTCCGACAAGAAATCCGTGAATTTGACTTCATCGGACTCGGCCTCATGGTAGTAGGGGTCGTTTGTCTCTTGATCGGGTTTAACTTTAGCGAAAGAACATGTACATGATCATAAACCGGCCCGCACCCATAGTACGCTGAAATACTTCCCTTAGGGTCGGCCGCTAGGACTATCGCCTTGGTCGCCGTTGGTGGTGTCCTCCTCGTTGTCGCCGGTATTTACGAGAGCTACACGACCAAGTCACCTATCCTCCCGCCCCGGTTGTTCCAGGTAGGCTAATCCCGTGGATCGTTGACATTCAGTCGGGGTAAACTGATATTTCCCGCAGACAAGGACCACCGCCGTATTACTCATTACATGCGCCATTCACGCCATGACATTCTTCTCCGTTTCCTACTTTATCCCCCTCTACTTCCAAGTACTTGGACACTCGGCCACTGGCGCCGGGGTTCGTCAAATCCCATACTCACTTGGAGCCGCGGTTGTGGCTACCATCTCCGGGGTGATCGTCACAAAGACTGGGAGATACCGCGAACAGATCTGGGCCGCGTGGTTCTTTATGGTGCTCTCGACCGGATTGATAATTCTTTTGGACGATCGATCTGGCATGTAAGGCGTTTCCTCCAGTTTTGACTTTGCATGTGTACCGAACCGTTTTACTTCGCTAGTGCTGAGCAGGTTATACTCTTGTTGCTTGGTTCACTTGGGACCGGGCCTCTTTTCCAGGCGAGCTTGCAGTCCATGGCTTCTGGTTGAGTGCTAACG
>Ga0307516_10009509_pt1 | contig 10826 bp, 7 predicted proteins | sample 19_EM_MG_FD_203310 | JGI IMG/M metagenome (GOLD analysis project Ga0307516, IMG submission 203310) | Populus trichocarpa ectomycorrhiza microbial communities from riparian zone in the Pacific Northwest, United States - 19_EM | ecosystem: Host-associated > Plants > Roots > Unclassified | place...
TCGAGTTCATCCATGTGCAGCGTGGCAGTCTTGATCATCGCGCAGTCTTGGTCTCCCCAGTCACGGTCTTTAAAGCCCTCAGGACAGTCTGGCCAGCCTCGCTTTCCGCAGTTTCGGTATTTGTCTACCGTGTCTTTGCTTGTTTTGACGGTGTAGCGGTTCCAGAAATGGTTGTCATCGAAGTCTTTGTGCGGCCAGCGGAGCCCTAGCTCGCACATTGACATGTAGGTCGTGTACGGCGATTTGTCCCACAGAACCTATGAGAATCAACAATGTGTCGAGAATGGCGAAGGTGAGTACTTACCCGAGGTACTCGGTCTGCAAAGGTCCAATCCGTTTTTTTATGCTTCGCACTCCCCGGACCCAGGGTCAACGCGTTCATGAAATCCGCAGTCTCGTTGGCCGCGTGGTTTCCACAGGTAGCTGGGAAGTTGAAGTTTTTCCACCAAGGGCGCTGGTGTTCGTGGGTATCGAATGTGTTATCGTCGTACATGCACACCGGGATGTGGAAGCCGCGGGGGTGGTCTCCAATCTCAATGCTTCTGATTCCCCAGTCCCGCGCACCCCAATGGTTGCCGAACTTCTTATAGCTTTCCCAAATTTCCTGCAGCATTTCATTTTTGTTGAAAGAGAAGCCGTGCAGGGAGCCGAATTTCTCAATCGATCTGATAGCCACCATGTCGATTTCGTGAGGCTCAGTATCTGAGAAGTACCACCTGGCTGCTTGGCATACCAGGGTCGGATCCGTCTCTGGTTCCGGACAAAACAGCGATTCGTACTCATCTCCAGTCTTAGTACATTTTTCAATGGCGTCCTCTCGGTGTGAACACTTCACGTAATTGTATCCAGCGGAAAGAGTTACAGAAGCCAAATCTTTGATATATCCGAGTTCAAATCTCCTGCGGAAGGAGTCAGCCAACTTGCTCAATATCTGATAGGCACTTACTTGTGAAAATCCTCAGCATGGTGCAAATCATATTCGATTGTACCCTCTTCATTCTTCCCAACCCATTTACGAGCCAACATCCACCTAGCAACCATTGATGGACGCCCGGGTTCCGGAACGGCACCATCGTACATATCCTTGTACAACATCCACACCTGTCTTCTCCCGTTGTGCAGCTCAGCATTGTACCGCTGCCTCAACAAATCGACGTTCTCCGAGTTTAGGTCCTTCCAGTCTCCTTCGAATTCGGAGCAGATCCAGCCTGTTCCGGACCCACCAATTATCGTTGGCAACTCGACGACGCCTCCTTTGAGCCCAGCTTGTGCCTGTTCGCGGTGCTCCTTCAGTTTATTCCTAGGCCAAGCTCTATAGGCTTTGCTGTTTGTCAGAACATTTACCCAAGTGGGTTCTTCTTGGCTTCTATCGGCGCTCCACTTATTGTTATTAGTCAGAGCATTTTCCCAAGTGGTCCCCTCTTTGCGTCCATCGGCGTTCCACTTATCGCCATGATGGTAGTAGCCTCCGAACCATTGCTGTGGTATATGCTGCATTTGATTCCACACCATTTGTTGCGCTATACCGGTTACCAAAGTTTTGCTCATGTCCTCAGCGGTTTTCGAAAGGGGAAAGTCAACGTTTTTAAGCGCATCTTTCCCCAAATGTATATGCTGCTTGTCCGAGTTGAGGATCCCTGGGCTGTGAAGAGTGTTGCCTAGGTGCTCATTCTCATGCTCGACCCAACCTCCCCTTAAATACCTGACTGCGGCTTTCAGTGTTGCATCTTTGGCTTCGTCGCCTTCAAAGCTGTGCTTCGCGTAAGTAGCATGCAGTATCCCAACGTCCTTCAACGAGGATTGTACGACTTTCTTCTCCCGCTCGAGTCTCTCAAGCTTCTCCAAATATTTTTTGCGGGTTCTCTCTCCCGGCCCAAATTTCGTGTGCTCTAAGATCTTGCCTTCTAAATCCATCAATGTATTGGTCTTCTGCACCTTGATTCTCCCGAGGCTGTCTGCGACCGTCTTGATTTCCCCATCTAAATTAATGCCCTTCAAGTCTTTCCCAAATCTTACCAAAGCATCCTTAAAACGTTGACCTTGAATCAAACGCGTGGCTTTTTTGACCTCCCTTTCGACCATTTCTTGCAGTTTATTGACGAAAACTTGGCCTACACCATCTGTGAAAACCCCGATCGCAATGTCAATGACCAGATCAATGGCAATCTGAATAATGGCTTTGTAAATGTCGCAAAGTCGTGTCTTGTCGCTGTTGACCTGGAGAGTGAATGTTTTGACGAAGTCCGGAATAATGGTATCGAAGCGTAGTATAGTATCCTTGAATCGGGTCTAATGGAAAATTAGTATGAAAATGGAGAGCAAGACCTGGGTGTCCACTTACATCGAGCTGATTAGTATAATCGTGCATTATCCCCCATATCATCGTAGTGAACAGAACCCGCCTGCCAAGTGGCCTATTCTTGGGGAAAAGGCGAATAATATCCGCCACCGAAGGCGGCTGGTAGTTGCAAGAGGCAAACCCTTGTTGACAGCTAAAGTTGGGTTCCTTGAGATATTGCCTCCAGAATAATTCCCACTCACCGTGCTTGCCCCACTCTGGTGTGCCTTGTGCTATAACAGTCCAGCTGGCATACCATTGTACGGCCATTGATTCCTCTAAATTTTTGTCGTCTATTTCAAAGTACACGTCGTCAGGAATCTCTTCTTCATCTGGGAATATCGTGAGGTCATTGAGATCCTGGAAATACTTGGTGTAGTTGAATTCCACGGTGGCGGTGTTAGTGGTGGCGTTCAGGGGTATTTGTACTGGGTGGTTGAAGGCTGCATGAATGCGGAGGCACAGTGGAGTTGCTTTTATCTCAGGAACATCCTCGCAAACTTGCTTAGCAACTCGTGTGTTGATGTCCTTTAACATAGCTTCCGCCTCATTTTCCATAGTATCTATATCAATATCATTGCCGGAAACCTTCGATGATGAATTCGAAAATCGGGTTGCCGTAAAGTTCGAGGTGAGAGGAATAGGCACCGGGCTTGTGATCTCCTTGCACGTCGCGCCCTCGCAGTCGTTGAGCTTCAAAGCGTCTCCCAGCATGCTTTCAAGGGACTTCGCATTGGCAGAAAAGTTCATAGCACCTCCTGTCATGGCAATTGAGGAGTTAGACGTCAGATTTAGCATCCCGATTGCTGTTGGGACGTCCTGTGACAAGATCGAAGGGCGGTGGCCCGAGATGCCCGATGTCTGCCTGGCTGCTGCAAAGTTGCTTTGACTAGCTGTAAGAAGTCTTTCGCGCGTGCCCATTGAGGCGCGATTTGAATTAAACATAGACAGATTTAGTACTGAGGTCCCGGAAACCTTGTTCGCGGACGTAGAGGAGTTTCTTGTCGAATTTGAGGAAGTGTTTGCCCTCGATTGATCCACAAAGGTGGATGGGGCCGAAGTAACGCCAAATTCAGATTTGTTTGACGAAATGCGCTCCCCTACTGGATTGTGTTTTGGAGTATTGGCAGGGTGTTGAGTATTGGCCTTGGTCGATTTCAAGGGAAGTGCCGTTACTTCTGAAGAAGAGGCAGTCGGCTGAGCGGCGGACGTTTTCGTCGGCGTTGGGAAAACCATTGTCGAGAGAACCAAAGACTCGCTGGACGGTTGCAATGCCATCCTGCTGGGAGAGCTGCGGCCACTAGTTGTGTCTTTAGCTGCAGGTTCAGTAGGTGTCAAATGAGTTGGAACCACATTGTCTGTCGGCGGAACACTAATGACGTTGTCTGATGCTGCATGATTTTCTGGAATAGTCGTGGTCGAGACCTGAATAGTAACATTGGAGAGTGCACTTTGAAGCTGGCTGGCTTCGGTGGCGGAATCGAACAGCGGAAACAAGCTTTCGGGAAGCGTTATAGTCCTGGCGTATGTCGTCGTAGCTATCAAGGCCGTGAAGTTCGAGGTCGTGAAGTTCGAGATCTCGGACGCGTTGAATGCCGTGCCGTTGAGTCCGAGACTGGAGTTAGTACTACCTGTGAAATTCAGCAGCTTGATCCCAGCTGGTGAAGATGCAGCATTGTCCTGAAAGGTGATGGGAACTGCGCCAAAGAAGGCAATAGCTCTTTTGAAATGAGCGTCGGAAAACATGGTTGTTGAAAGCTCTACATCAGGTTTTGTTCTGTGCTCATATCGCATGGAGGAAACATTTGCGCTTCTGGCGAAAAAAGGTCGGGGAAAAAATCGATGTATTGCGATAGAGGTAGCAGAGAGGGAATAAGTAGAGGAACGCTAGCTTTAAGTTTTGGACTTGGCTAGACTTGCCGTGACTCAACTTTCGGCCCGCCCCTTGATCATAGAGTGGCGAGAGTGGTAGGCGATGATGGCACTAAAGGTTTCCCACCATGGCGAAATTCAAAGAGGGAATATCTGACCAGCTCAGGGCAGATCACACTTATCAGACGCTTAAAGAAGCAGACAAACACTGCACAATGCCTCAACGTGGGAAGCCAATACTACCTCTCAAGCAAAATTCGAATATCACCGCCACCTTGCCAAGGGCTATTGTGTAGGGCAGGAGTCTCATTAAAATGTTGTGGCCAAGCCTAACGCACTAGCGTTTGGGGCAACCATGGAACCAGCCGCTCTTACCACGGCACCGAGCACAAGCCTGACGGCACAAGCAAAAATGAATATCGAGTGATCACTGATGAATCCTAGGCACGGGCTTCATGCTGCTCTTTAATTTTGACCACAGATTGTGCAGCGCTATCTATCTCGGTTCTGACCAGTCGACCTGGTCTGTGACCTGCCCAGCTGAAGGATGACCAAAAGAGATTTTCAATCGCAAGCGCAATGGAGGCTAAAATAGTCAGCGAGGAATAAAGTCTACTCGGAAATCATATGCTTACGCCTTTGCTTCCCGTGATTCTCATAGATTGGGTCGCTTCGGAACCGGGCGCTAAATCAGGGTTGGACATCGCATTCAGTTGCAGTTTTTGGGTTTTCGGAACGGCCGCTTGTAAGGCAACACTCGAAATTGACTGGTGCATGGAATTATTTCGGAAGCGTGCCAGGACTTGGACCGTTCCTTCAGCATTACGTTGGAGTTGTAAGGTGATGTTGAGGTCATTCTTGTCGTAGCAGGGGTGTGTTGGAATTACTGGAGCAGCGGGATGTGGTGGCGGAGAGGACATGCCAGAAAAGAGGTCGTTAGAAGGGGCAGAGGCACCTGTAGCTGGCTGTGTGGTGCCAGATGTATCGAAGAGATCCATGATAGAACTCATGTTAGATTGTTGAGGGGGAGAGGTGGGAGGAGGTGACGAAGTACTTCCACCAAGGATATCGGCAAGGAGATCCGTGTTGTTCTGGGATCCGTTTGCACCAAGATCTGCTGCCGGCATGCCACCGTCACCCATGAGGTCGAATAAGAGATCTTGTTCGGCTGGCTTAACGTTTTTCGACTTCCGATTTGATGCTTTGGTAGACTTCTTTGTAGCTTCACCCAACACCCTTGATTCTTCCTTGATCTGTGGAGGAGGCATCTTCTCCAAAACACCCCGTCTGATTGAATCGTACCCGAACAGGTTGCCGTATTCGACAGCGCGTTGTTGGACTTCAACGTCAAGACTTGCAGAATTGCTCTGAAGAATTCTCCTGATCCGATCGATTTGCGCAGGGTCCGTAAAACGGGTGGTGAGCTTCATCAGGGACGTGATAATATATTCGGTGGCAATTTGAGTAGCGTAACTGCTGTTGAGAATGGACGAGAACAGGTCGACAACTTCGCTCTCCTTTACTTCTTGCACGAGCTCCTCCTCTTCATATTGCCCTCCTCGCAAGAGAGCATCGCCATACTCTCCTATGCACCATGCTCCAGCCAGAGTCAGGCTTTCTTGTGTAATGTCTTTCTTGAGGTTGATGTACAACTTCTGAACGGCGTATGTCTGTAATTCAGGGGTCGTTGCAATGAGTCGGATGAAAGATGACAAGATCTGCTCCTTGACGTAGTTCCCAGCCAACGTCAGAACTCGCAACATCGTATCGACGTGCCACCGCTTGTTGGGAGAGAATCTGTCCGCTGCTACACCAATTTGACTGGTCATGATGGGCTTGAACTCGTTGTCGGCAACTTCCAAGAACGCCAATAATTCACGTATTAGAAGCCGAACATTGCTCTCGTTGATAAGAGTGAAACTCAAGTCCAATGCGCGTCTCCTGATACTAATATCAGGATCTCGAAGACATTCCAGAATGGTATTTCGGTGCCGTTGGACGGCATTCGGCTCAACAGCGACGACTTTGATTAAGGTGTTCAAAGCAACATACCGAATGTTGTTGTCTCGGTTGGAAAGAAATTTACCAAGGATGTTAACGCCAAGTACGCGGAGGCCGGAGTCAGCCTCGATATCCAGAATAGTGAGAACTGCTTCGTATAGAATCGAGTTGCCAACATTCTTGGACGAGTCGGTATTTGTAGCTACTTGTGCCAGGATATCGTTGACCTGCTCGCTAGTCTGTGCATCTCCCCTACCGAGAACTCGCAGTAATTGCAGAATCTTGACTTGTAGAAATGGATCTGTGATGCCAGTGACATCGTGTTCTGGTGCATATCCAGAACTGGCAAGAGCTTTCAATGTCCGCACTAGACCTCCGCTGAATGGTCTGAACTTCTCCACAATTCCTTCCTCTCCGCCTTCTGCTTCATCAGCCTCACAAAGACTTGTAACCAACGTCAACCCGCAAAGCAAGACACCATGGTTTCGATCGGACAGGAGGGTAGCGGCTTTTTCAAGAAAATGTTCTTGCAGATCTGGGACCTTTCGACATATTCGCATGGCACAAAGGGCAGCTTTCCTTCGAATATACGGGTTTGCTGTTGAGAGTAGGGTTTCGATTTCGGGGAAAAGATCTCTTGACATTTCGACGGATGCAATGTTTCCAAGCGTGCACAGGGCCAGTCCAACGATATATTGGTTCGAATGGTTGAGGTCGCTGTAGGACGATTAATATTTGTTCCACAAGCTCAGGATCTTGGCATACTTCTTCAGGGAGTTGGTGACTAAAGTCAGCACCTCTTGGTTCTCGTCCAGCAACAACATTGTGCCCAGGTATCCTAATCGTTTGTCCGCAAATCGAGGTGATGCAAGAAGCTTGAGACATTCTATTTGACCGAAATGCGTGCGTTCTCCAAGGGTGAATAGGTACAATAGTTTTGCGACATTATTCCGTCTCGAGAACAGAATGTCAGCCGGGAACGGATTGCTGATGTGTGAGACCTACCTGACGTTCGAATCCCCGCTCTCTTCTCTGAAGCTTGCCCTGATGGCCGCACTCTCTTTCTGAACAACCGCCCGCTCATCAGCAATGGTCTTTGAGGCTCGCACGTTGCGAATGAATTGCTTTACTGCGAACAGTCAGTCGACGGGTCGAGGAGGGGCATTTGGAGAGGCCTACAGGAGCTCATTCTGGCGGTCTGGGGCCCCGCAATGGGCCTGATCGTCTGCTACTACCAAGTTGGAGGGTAGAGAGTTTGGCAGACCGAACGTTTTGCAGGGTCGCAGATAGAGAAGCTTGCCGTTCCGTAGAGCTCCCTGTCTGAATCGCACTGTTGAAGGCCACCGCGTTTGGATGTTCGTGATGGCCGCTAAAAATCAGAGCCTTGCGGCTGAGGCACAAACTTTTAGGAGTGACATCCGCCCAATGAGAAGCTATGATGAGTGTGGCTTGTAGGCCGCGCCACCTTTGCGGGTCGAAAACCGCATCAAGAAAGTCATGGCAGTTCAGATTCTTATCCCCTCTCCTTCTAGGTTTCACGTACAAGAGCCAATCTTGGTGGCATCTGTCTTGGTCATGTTTCTTCCTATGTCTACATAGACTCCTCAGTCATCCTCGCGTATACGACTCACAATTTCTAACCTCGAAACAGTTTCATAAGCTTACCACAGCTTGATGCTATCGCAACCCGAACTATTATAGAACCTCCAGATATCCCAACAACATGTCTTCTTCTGCAGACATCCACACCAACGGAAATGGAAATGCCCGCCACGAGCATATTCTTCGGCCAAGGGCTATCAAGCCAAACAACCCAGCCGTCTTGCGAACCATGGGCGAAGAGGGTCTCTTAGCTGTAGAGAGTATGCAAAATGGAAGCGTATCAGGTCAAACTAGGTACCCTCTTCCAGTTCTCTGGGGATGCCCCTATTGACATCAACAGTGGTCGATCGACACCGGTTCCTGCAGACGCTCCTCCTTCGGTCCGATCAATCTCCTCCGCCCGAAAGCAGCTCCGAGCTGAGCAACGCCGCAGACTATTCCCCACAATCGAATATGCTTCCAGAGTGTCCCATTTCGATCCCAATAGCGATTACCGGGATTTTCAGGGGTTTTACATCTTGTTCTGGATAGCTCTTACCATCATGGCCATAACCACAATGTTAAGGAATATAAAAGACACGGGATATCCTATGAGAGTGCAGATTTGGCAGCTATTTACAGTCAAAGTATGGGAATTGGCTCTAGCAGACGGGCTGATGGTTCTCAATACTGCTATTAGTCTGCCTCTCCACCGACTTTTCAGAAGTCAGATTGGGGATAAGCTAGGTTTGAGGTGGCAAGGGGGTGGAATGGCTGTCCAGAGTATATTTCAGATAGTATGGTTTGCCTTTTGGGTTGCGTGAGTACTGATTTCTTAGCAAAGTCTTCAACGCTGACTTTGTAGGCTACCTTTCAACCGTGAGTGGACATGGACAGCCCAAGTATTTTTAACATTGCACACTTTGGTGCTGCTAATGAAAATGCACTCCTACGCCTTTTACAATGGCCATCTGAGCGAAACCGAACGAAGATTGAAAGCGTTAGATGAACCCTCTACAGCTTCCAAGGCGCCTGCATATCAATATCCAAGTGCTGGGCATACGCCGACATCTGAGGAGAGAGAGAAGAAGGATGCAGATGAGTTATCACGACTTCGAGAGGATCTGGCCATTGAACTCACATCACCAATGGGATCAGTCACATATCCTAAGAACCTCACGTGGGCAAATTATACAGATTACATATTCTGCCCAACACTTTGCTACGAGCTAGAATACCCTCGCACGCCAGGAATTGTATGGACGGAGTTGGGATACAAGATTCTTGCTGTTTTTGGCGTTATATTCCTCCTAACCATCACATCCGAAGAATTCATTCTTCCTGTGATGATCGAATCCGCTTATCGACTCGAGACAGTTACCTCCTTCTCAGAAACTGCCCTCATCCTAGCAGAATCAATCTCTATGCTTCTGTTCCCGTTCATGATCACCTTCCTCCTTGTCTTCCTCGTAATCTTCGAATACGTCCTTGGAGCATTTGCCGAAATAACCTGTAAGTCACCCATCCTGATGGAAGCTCCGCCTGACAGTTCCAGGCTTCGCCGACAGACACTTCTACTCCGACTGGTGGAATAGCACCGATTGGCTAGAGTTCTCCCGCGAATGGAACATCCCTGTCCACCACTTCTTCCGGCGCCACGTCTATAGTGCATCTCGACCCCATATTGGACGTCCCATGGCGACACTTATCACCTTCCTCATCAGTGCCATCGGACACGAAATCGTCATGGCATGTATCACGAAGAAGATTAGAGGCTATGGATTCCTGGCACAGATGAGCCAGCTCCCGATTGTCATGTTGCAGCGAACGAAGTGGATCAAGGGAAAGCGGGTGCTGAACAATGTATGTTTTTGGTGCTCGATGATATTAGGTTTGAGCATGATGTGCTCTTTGTATGTACTTTGTTGAGCAGGTGTTGGAGATACCTGGAAGATACCCTGGATATGGACTAGCTTTGCGGCTTTTCTTGATGTACCCGCTTCAGTGGAACGTTACCATATACCTCCAACGAGTCTTCATCCCAAGCCACCGTAATACTCGATTCTATTTTCGCCTACACATTTAAAAAACCAAGTGGGTCAATATATCGTTGATGTCTCAATCGCGTGGTGAGAATTGTAGTTCTGTCTGCCCGTCTTTCCTTCTTCACACCATGTCAAGGCTGCGCCCATCATCTCTCCTTAATTGTCCAACTCAGAGGCAAAAGTAACGTGCTTTTTGCCAGTGTCTTTTCCCTTGAGCCTCTTGCTTCGCCTCACTTCTGCTTCCTTAGGCCCATTTTCTTCTCTCTGTTTGGGCTTGCCCATACCCCTCTTCAAATTTTGTTCCGCAGACCAATATCCCATATCCTCTGGCCCCTTGATTCCACCCAGCTTTCCCTTAATCTCTGCCTTCCAATGTTCCGGCAAACCTTCTGAAGCGCCCCACAACAAGCCGCCCAGAATCTTCCGCTTCTTGCTGCCTTCTAACGTTCCCTCTTCTGCTTCACCCTCCCCAGACTTCTCTGCATTGTTCATAGTGCCTACCATAACCTGTACATTACATTCTCCAAGCGGAATAAGAGGAGCGTTCCAGAAACCAGGCATTCCAGACTTTTCGTAAAGCTCCACCTCAATCTCCTGTATCTTCAGGCCCCGTTTCTTAGCCTTTGCAGCCTGAATGGCCAAACAGCCCTGGGACAATCGATAAACCAAACCATAAACATGGTCTTGCTCAGACGGGATGACCATTGGAAAGCGTTTTGATTGTTCCATGACCCAGCTGTACATTGAAAGCTTGCCAACAGCCACACATGTCGAATCAGAGAGGAGGGCGGGGTCCATATCTTTGCCATAGGCAAAGTACAAAACCTCCTCGCTTTCCTCTTCTCGTTGTTCCGGAACTGCTGGGGCAATGGGAGCCGGTGGGTACGGATCCTCGGACCAATCTCCCTCAAACGGTGGACGGAGGTACTCGTAAGGGTCGAGCGATTGTGCGGGGGCTTGTGGGACATTCCCTGGCGATTCTTCCCTCT
>Ga0307516_10009513_pt1 | contig 10825 bp, 5 predicted proteins | sample 19_EM_MG_FD_203310 | JGI IMG/M metagenome (GOLD analysis project Ga0307516, IMG submission 203310) | Populus trichocarpa ectomycorrhiza microbial communities from riparian zone in the Pacific Northwest, United States - 19_EM | ecosystem: Host-associated > Plants > Roots > Unclassified | place...
GAGCGGTACGGCGCGGCTGCGCGAGGACCAGTGGCAGGCGGTGGCCGCCCTCGTGGAGGAGCGTCGGCGCGCGCTGGTCGTGCAGCGCACCGGCTGGGGCAAGTCGGCGGTGTACTTCGTCGCCACCGCCCTGCTGCGCCGGCGCGGCTCCGGGCCCACGGTGATCATCTCGCCGCTGCTCGCCCTGATGCGCAACCAGGTCGAGTCGGCGGCACGGGCCGGCATCCGGGCGCACACCATCAACTCGGCCAACCCGGAGGAGTGGGACAGCATCTACGGAGAGGTCGAAAAGGGCGAGACCGACGTCCTCCTCGTCAGCCCGGAGCGGCTCAACTCCGTGGATTTCCGGGACCAGGTGCTGCCCAAACTTGCGGCCACGACCGGCCTGTTGGTGGTCGACGAGGCCCACTGCATCTCCGACTGGGGACACGACTTCCGCCCGGACTACCGCCGACTGCGGGCGATGCTGGGCGAACTGCCCGCAGGCGTACCGGTGCTGGCCACCACGGCGACCGCCAACGCGCGCGTGACCGCCGATGTGGCCGAGCAGTTGGGCACCGGCGCCGGTGAGGCCCTGGTCCTGCGCGGCCCGCTGGAGCGGGAGAGCCTGCGGCTCGGGGTGGTCCAACTCCCGGACGCCGCACACCGCCTGGCCTGGCTCGCCGAGCACCTGGACGAGTTGCCGGGCTCGGGGATCATCTACACGCTCACCGTGGCCGCCGCCGAGGAGGCCACCGCGTTCCTGCGGCAACGCGGCTTCAAGGTCGCCTCGTACACCGGGAAGACGGAGAACGCCGACCGGCTGCAGGCCGAGATCGACCTCCAGGAGAACCGGGTCAAGGCCCTGGTCGCCACGTCGGCCCTGGGGATGGGGTACGACAAGCCGGACCTGGGCTTCGTGGTCCACCTCGGCTCGCCCTCCTCGCCGATTGCCTACTACCAGCAGGTGGGCCGTGCGGGACGCGGTGTGGCCCACGCCGACGTACTGCTCCTGCCGGGCCGGGAGGACGAGGCCATCTGGCGCTACTTCGCCGATACGGCCTTCCCGCCCGAGACACAGGTCCGCCAGACCCTCTCGGCCCTCGCCGACGCGGGACGGCCGCTGTCCGTACCAGCCCTGGAGACAGCGGTGGATCTCCGGCGCAGCCGCCTGGAGACGATGCTGAAGGTCCTGGACGTCGACGGAGCGGTCAAGCGCGTCAAGGGCGGCTGGGCGGCCACGGGAGCCGACTGGGTGTACGACGCCGAGCGGTACGCCTGGGTGGCCAAGCAGCGGGCGGCCGAGCAGCAGGCCATGCGCGACTACGTGGGTACGTCCCAGTGCCGGATGGAGTTCCTGCGCCGACAACTGGACGACGAAGGGGCGGTGCCCTGCGGCCGTTGCGACAACTGCGCGGGCGCCTGGATCGACTCCTCCGTCTCGACGGAGACGCTGACAGGGGCGACGAAGGAACTGGACCGCCCGGGCACGGAGATCGAGCCGCGCCGGATGTGGCCGACCGGGATGGCCGCACTGGGCGTGGACCTCAAGGGACGCATCCCGGCGAAGGACCAGTGCTCCACGGGACGTGCCCTGGGTCGCCTCTCGGACATCGGCTGGGGCAACCGCCTTCGCCCACTGCTGGCAGAGAACGCACCCGACGGCCCGGTCCCCGACGACGTCCTGAAGGCCGCGGTGGCGGTCCTCGCCGACTGGGCGCGTTCTCCGGGGGGTTGGGCGCCGAATGTCGCCGACGCCTCCGCCCGTCCCGTGGGAGTCGTGGCCGTACCGTCCCTGGCCCGCCCGCAACTGGTCGGTTCCCTCGCCCGGGGCATCGCGACCATCGGCCGCCTCCCCCTCCTCGGCACCCTGACGCACACCGGCCCGGACGGCACGCACGCGGCCCGCCGCAGCAACTCCGCCCAACGACTCAGGGCACTGTCCGACGCCTTCGCCGTCTCCGAGGAACTGGCAGCCGCTCTGGCGGCCAATCCCGGCCCCGTCCTGCTCGTGGACGACTACACCGACTCCGGCTGGACCCTGGCGGTCGCCGCCCGGCTGCTCCGCCGGGCAGGCAGCGAACAGGTTCTTCCGCTGGTCCTTGCTGCGGCCGGCTGAGATTCCGTAGCGGGATCTGTGCCGGCAGGCGGCCGAGCGTGCGATTCCGGTGCGCATGTCCCGGTCGCCCGGGCCGACTTGGCCGCACCGAACTCCATATGACGTGCCCCTGACCGGACTTATCCACAGGCTCAAGCGGAATGGGGCGATTCGCGAGATCGTCAACGCATGACGAATCACAGCGAAACGACCGGATCCTCCGAAAACGGCGACATCGAGCCCACCGCCTACGACCGACACGGCGCCGACCACCAGGTCACCCTGCGCACCCCGGCCGAACTCGCCGACGCCCTGCCCTACCTCCTGGGATACCGCCCCGAGGACAGCATCGTCCTCGTCGCCCTGCACGATCGCAGCGGCCGGGGCCGCTTCGGCGGCCGAGCCCGGCTCGGTATTCCCGCCGGCGCGGACGACTGGGCGTCCGTAGCACGCCAGTTGGCCCACGGCCTGGTGACCGGCAGCGAGCGCAGGGGCACCCGGCCCGAGCAGATGATCGCCTACGTCTGCCAGGAACCGGCGCCCGGCGAGTCGGGGCGCCAGGTCATGGAGCGTCTGCGTCCGCTGGTACAGAAGCTGCGCACCGAGTGCGGCCGTCTCGACGTGACGGTCATCGAGGCGCTCTGCATCTCCGACGGCCGCTTCTGGTCCTACTGCTGCCCGATCGAGGGATGCTGCCCCGTCGACGGATCCCCGATGGGCCTGCCCGGCACCTCCGTGCTGGCCGCCGCGGCGACCTACGCGGGACTCCAAGTACGCGGCACACTGCGCGAGTTGCGCAGCAGGCTGCAACCGTGGGAGACCGCCGCCGCGTTGGAGCAGGAAGCCGCCCTGGACGCCGCCGGTTCGGCACTGGTACCTCGCATCCTCGACGACGCCTACCGCGCGGACGTGGCGCACGAGACGCTGGACCTCGCCCAGCTGATCATCAGCAGGTTCGCCGCGGCACCGCCCGTGTCCGGCGCGCTCCAGTCGGACCTGCGCGACGACGAACTGCTCGCCCACGACGAAGCGGCCACACTGATCCTCGGCCTTCAGGACCGTTCAACCCGCGACCACGCGGCCGAATGGATGGAGGGCGACGAGGCGGCTCCGGCTCTGCGCCTCTGGCGCGCGCTGGCCCGCCGCTGCGTCGGGCCTTACGGCGAACACGCCGCGGCTCCGCTCACACTCGCGGGCTGGGTCGCTTGGTCGACCGGCGACGACCTGGAGGCCCGGGAGGCCCTGGCCATGGCCCTGGGCGCCGACTCCGACTACCTGTTCGCCCGCCTCCTGCACCAGGCCTGCAACGAGGGCCTGGACCCGGAGTCGATCCGCCGCTGTCTGCGCGCGGAACGGAAGGACCGAGCGGGGGCGGACACCGGTGGGGCGGACGACGCGGAGGCCGCCGACGGTTCCGGGTCGGAGGGTGCGAGCGGTTCCGGTGACGTCCCGGCACCGGTGGCAACGCCCACGGCTTCCCGCCGCCGGCGCCGCGCGCGAACCGCCGACGGAGTCGAGGGCCGTCCACGTTCTGCGGAACCTGACGGTTCCCGCCCTCGCACACCGGCGCAGGGCACCGCACGTCCCGGCGCCACCCGTGCCCGCACTTCCGGGAAGAGCGGTTCGCGGCGCCGTGACACCTGCTCGGAGCGGCCTGTGCAGGGGAGCAACGGCATTGAGGGGGACGGGTGATCGAGAGGTGGGGGACCGATGCCGCGCGTCCGTCTCCTTCGCTCCGCCGCCATTCGGTCGGCTTCCCGGGCCGCGGGCGTGACCAGGAGGAGCCCGGTTCCGTTCACCTGAGTGGCGGAACGCCTGATCGGGTCGTGTCGCTGTACAGCCCTTGTCCTCTCGGGACTCTCCATCCGGCGCCGAACACGTCCGAGGCGCACAGAGCGCAGAAGAAGCCGCCCATGCATCAGCCGACTCCGCCCTCCGATGCCGGTGACCGCCTTGGCGGAAGCTTGTCGCAGCCGTCGCAGCCGTCGCAGCCGTCGCAGCCGTCGAAGCCGTCGCAACGGCCGACGGGGGGCTTGGCACCCGGCCAGATCCGCCGTCCACCGCCACCCCCGTCCCGGTCCCCATCCCCGTCCCCGCTCCGGTCCTCTTCCCTCTCCCCGCCGCAGAGCCCCGTGACGCACACGCCTCGTCCGACGCCCCGCCGTTCCGTCGAACTGCCACCGACCCACAACACGCTGATCTGCGTCGCCCTGCCAGGGCTCGCCGTTTCCACCGAGCAGGGCCAGCTGAACGGCCGGGGGTTGGAAGGGTTCTACCGTGCGGGCCGGCGGGTGCTCTCCCGCTGTCAGGTGCGGGTGGCCGGACGTGAGCCGCTGGCGGTGCAGGCCAGGATGACGGGGGCCGACCGTGCGCGTTTCGTGGGAACCGTGCGGGTGTCCCCGGACTGGGGCCCGGACCCCGACCTCGTGGTCGAGCGGACCCGGCATGCCGACGGTACGGAGCGCATCACCCTGCGCAGCGTGTCCTGGCGCCCGCTGCGGCTGCCGGTCGAGGTGGCGCTCGGCACCGACCTGGCGGACCTGGGCGCGGTCGCCGCGAGCGGCGCGGGGCCCGAACTCCCCGCCACCGTGCACGACTCCGGGCTGCGCTGGTCCGGTGCCACCGGGAATTCGACGGTCACCGCGGACCCGCCGCCCGCCGACGCGCTGGCCTCCGCGGGGCTGCTGCGCTGGGAGTTCGAACTGCCGCCGGGCGGTACGGCGAGCGTGGAACTGCGCGTGCGGCCGGACGGTGCGGGACCGGTCCGAGCCGTGGGCCACGGGGCGACCAGCCCACTGGCCTCCGCGCGGGCGGCCGGTGACGACCCCCGGGTCCAGGCGCTGCTGCGCACCAGCGTCGAGGATCTCCAGGCACTGCTGCTGCGCGACCCCGTGCACCCCTCCGACACGCATGTCGCGGCCGGGGCGCCCTGGCGGTGCGGTCTGGCCCCTGCGGAGTCGCTCACGGCGGCCCGCATGACGCTGCCCCTAGGTACGCGGCTCGCCGCCGGCACACTGCGGACCCTGGCCCGGAGCCAACTCCCGCGCCCCGGAGCACAGTTCGGAATGATCCCGGGACCGCGCCGCGACGCCGGCGCCCATCTGCCGCCGGGCTGCACGGGGACGGAGGCGACCCTGCTCTTCCCGGTGCTGCTCGCGGAGGCCCGCCGCTGGGGGCTCCCGGAGCAGGAGACACAGGAGTTGCTGCCGGCCGCCGAGCGCTGTCTGACCTGGCTGCGGACCACCGTGGGCGACGGCACCTATCTGCGCGACCCGCACCCCCGCGGACCCGTCCGCTGCGAGACACAGGCCCACGCCCACCGGGCAGCACTGCTCGGAGCAGATCTGCTGGACGCGTTCGGCAGACCCGGTGGTGTCGAACTCCGGCAGTGGGCCCAGGAGTTGCGCGCCGTCTTCCGCGCGGACTTCTGGATCGGGGACCTGGGCGGCGGTCGCCCGGCGGCGGCCCGGCTTCCGGACGGACGTCTCGTGCCGCACCTCGGCGCGACCGCGGCCCACCTCCTCGACACCGGACTGCTGGGCGGCGGCGAGTACGCACCCGGCCTGCTCGACAAGGCGCGGGCCGAACAACTCGCCCGGCTGCTCGGAAGCCCGGCCATGGACTCGGGCTGGGGACTGCGCAGCCTCGGCGCGAAGGAACCGGGATTCAGCCCGTTCGGTCACCGGAGCGGCGCCGTGCGGGTGCAGGAGACGGCGATCGCCGTCGCGGGCCTGGCCGCCGGCGGCTACGACAAGGAGGCCACCTCGCTGTTGCGGGGTGCCCTGGCGGCAGCCGAGGCGTTTGAGCACCGGCTCCCCGAGATGTACGCGGGGGAGCAGCGCACGGACGGGAGTGCTCCTCTTCCCCATCCGGCCGCCTGCCGCCCGGCGGCCACGGCAGCCGCCGCCGGAGTACTGCTGCTGACCACCCTCGCGGGCATCCGCCCGGACGCCCCCGCCGGGACGGTCACGCTCCGTCCGGTGCGCAGCGCGCCCCTGGGCGAGATCGGCCTGACGGGGCTGCGGATCGCGGGCGCCCCCTTCTCCCTACGGGTCGGCCGGCTCGGTGTCGCCATGGTCGAGGAGGCGGCAGCCGGACTGCAATTGGGTGTGTGACCTCGTACGAGCCCGTGTCGGTCGACGGCCGGAAGCGGAGGAAGAACCGCGTATCGCACCGAAGTGGATCAGTCACGGCGGTACCGGCGAAGGGAGTGTTTATCGTCAAGCAGACGACTATGATCGCCGCATGTCCTACGACCCGTCAGCGTATCCGCCCTTCGCCGTCACCGTGGACCTGGTCGTGCTGACCGTGCGCCGCCATGCTCTGTGTGGGCTGTCGGTACGCAGGGGTGAGCCGCCCTTTCAGGGACGCTGGGCGCTGCCAGGCGGCTTCGTGCGGGCCGACGAGGATCTGGCCCAGGCCGCCGCCCGCGAACTGGCCGAGGAGACGGGACTGCGCGCCCATGATCCGGCGGTCCCCGCCCAGGACAACGGAGCGCATCTGGAGCAGCTCGCGACCTACGGCGACCCCAAGCGCGACCCGCGGATGCGCGTCGTCAGCGTCGCCCACCTAGCCCTCGCTCCCGACCTGCCCGCGCCCCGTGCCGGTGGTGACGCCAGCAACGCGCGCTGGGCGCCCGTGGAGGAGTTGCTGCAACAGGGCGGCTTCGGACGCGACGGCGACCCGGTGGCGCCGCTCGCCTTCGATCACACGCAGATTCTGTCCGACGGAGTGGAGCGCGCCCGTTCGAAGATCGAGTACTCGTCCCTGGCCACGGCGTTCTGCCCCACCGAATTCACCGTCGGTGAACTGCGCCGCGTCTACGAGGCCGTGTGGGGAGTGGCGCTCGACCCGCGCAACTTCCACCGCAAGGTGACCGGCACGCCCGGCTTCCTCGTCCCGACCGGCGGTACGACGACCCGTCAGGGGGGACGCCCGGCGCAGCTGTTCCGGGCCGGCGGGGCCACGCTGCTCAACCCGCCGATGCTGCGCCCCGAGGTGTGACGTCGTAGGACCGTGAACGGCGTGACCAAGCGTTGCGGTGCGGGCCGTTCGGTGCCCGAAAAAACGGACATAGCGCGCTATCTTGCTGTGGGTGATCCAGGCCTTCGGACTGACCAGCAACGCCCGCAAGGAGCATCCGCCCGCCGTCGACGACGTCTCCTTCGAGGCCCGTGCGGGCAGTGTCACCGCACTCCTCGGAGCACCGGGTGCGGGGAAGACGACCGCGCTCAGGCTCATGCTAGAACTCCAACAGGGGCGTGGAATCACCTACTTCAGGGGCCGCCCCCTGCATCGCATCGCCCATCCGTCGCGCGAGGTCGGTGTGCTCCTGGGCGACGTGCCGGGACATCCGGCCCGCTCGGTCCGCGGCCATCTGCGGATGCTGTGTGCCGCGGCGGGTGTTCCGGCCCGGCGGGCCGACGAGGTCCTCGAAGTGGTCGGCCTCGTCAGCCTGCGTGACGAACGCCTCGGCAGCCTCGCCCGCGGCATGGACCGCCGCCTGGGCCTCGCCTGCGCCCTGCTGTCCGACCCGCACACACTGGTGCTGGACGAACCCGCGGACGAGCTCTCCGCCCGCGAAAGCCGCTGGCTGTACGGCATGCTGCACGCGCACGCCGCCCAGGGCGGCACGGTCCTGTTCACCACGGCCGAACCCAAGGAGGCCGCCCGCAGCGCCGACCGGGTCGTCACCCTCGAACAGGGCAGACTCGTCGCCGACCAGGAGGCCGGAGACTTCGCCCGCACCCGGCTGCGCCCCCGCGTCGCCGTCCGCACCCCACACGCCGCCCGCCTGGCCGCCCTCCTCACCAAGGAGGCCCGCACCGCGCACCGCTCCGTCGAAGTCGTACGGGAGGAGGGCAACCGCCTTTCCGTGTACGGCAGTACGTGCGCGGACGTCGGTGAGACGGCGTTCCGGCACGACATCCTCGTACACCAACTCGCCGACGAGATCGGCGACATGGGGCCCGGGGCCGGTACGCCCCCCAGGTGTGAGCCGGAATCCAGTGACGAGCCGCGAGTACCGGCCCCCTCGTCGCCGGCTGTGACGGCATCGCCCCTCACGGACGTGCCGTTCGCCGAGCAGCCGTCGCCCCCGATCACACCTGCGCTGCCCACCTCCGAGTCCTCCACCGCCGAGGAACCAGATCCCGTCGCCCAAGCCCACCCGCCGTACGAGGAACAGGCGGCTGCCGTCAGCCCCTTGCGGGACACCGCCGTTGACCCCGTGGCTCAGCCCACCACCACAAGCTCCCCTGCGACACCCGGCCCCCGCGCGCCGAGTCCCGCCCGCTCACGACTGGTCCCCCTCATCGACCCCGAAGAGACAACGGGCACCCTGCCCCCCGCGCGTGCCCCGCGCCCTTCGCGAGCGGACACCCTCGACGCCCTGTCCCCGCTCCCGCCCCCCATCTCCGTCCGCTCCGCCCCCAGTCCGCTGCGCCCGCTCCGCTACGAGCTGCGCCGGGCCACCGGTATCGGCACCGGGTTCCTGACCGGGGCCGCCGTACTCGTCGTGTCCGCCCTCACCGCACTGCTGTTGGCCCGCGTCGGGCACACCCCGCAGTCGCGCCTGCTGGCCGCGTGGCCACGGGAACTGCCCCTGCCGCCCGCGGCGCTCGCCGCGGGACTGCTCGGGGCGTTCGCCTTCGGCGACGAGTTCCGTCACCCTGCCCTGGCGGCGGACCGCGGCACCGTCCCCAGGAGGATGGGGCTGCTCCTCGCGAAGCTCCTCGTCTCCGCGGCCACCGCGCTGCTGCTGGGCTTCCTCACGGTGGGCTGCGACGCCGAAGTGCTCTATCTCGTATACGGACGGGAGCTCGCGCAGGTTCCCGCCGACTGGCTTTCGACGAGCGCGAGTTGGACCGGGCTGGTCGTCGGGTGCGCCTGGGCCGGAGTGCTGGCCGCGGGCATCTTCCGGTCCACCACGGCGGGGCTCGCCGCGGTGGTCGCCGTACCGATTCTCGTCGTACCCCTCGTGCACAAGGCGTTGGAAGGGCCGGCCGTGCGGGCCGCGGCGGGCTTTCCCCTCCGGATGCGGAAGGTGTTCCTGCTGCAGTGGCCCTTCGGGGGTGAGCGGTATCTGTCCGCGGCTGCGCGAGTTATCGTCCAACCCGTGGGCGGGGCACTGACGTTGTCGCTGACCGCACTGCTCTGCGCGTATCTGCTCATGACCCTGCGTAGCAGGGTCCGATGACGACCGTGCGCACCCTTCGGGTCCCGCTCTGCGCACAACTCCCCGGAGAAAGCCCATTTCTTTCCGATAAGGCGTCAATTGCGACGGGGTGAGCGATCACCCTTTCGTGTGCTTTTCACCAAAGACCTCAAGGGAGTTGGGGCCAACGCCGACAAAGGATCCGTGAGTACCCTTGCGCACACCATGATGACCGCCGCCCGCTCCGCAGACTCCGGTCTCGCCGGCCCGGGCGAACTCGACCGCTACCCCTATGCCGAGGCGCCCGTCACCGAGCGCCTCGGAGCCCCTTCCTGGGACGGTTCCGACCCCGAGCTGGGCCGCGTGGGCCGTCGTGCCGCGGGCAGCCGCGGACGCGGGCTGCACGGCCAACTCGTCCAGCAGCTGGGACAGATGATCGTCTCCGGCGACCTGGGCGCCGACCGCCCGCTGGTGCCCGAGGAGATCGGCCAGCGCTTCGAGGTCTCCCGCACCGTCGTCCGCGAGTCGCTGCGCGTCCTGGAGGCCAAGGGCCTGGTCAGCGCCAGCCCGAACGTCGGCACGCGCGTGCGCCCCGTCAGCGACTGGAACCTCCTCGACCCGGACATCATCGAGTGGCGCGCCTTCGGCCCGCAGCGCGACAACCAGCGCCGCGAGCTGAGCGAGCTGCGCTGGACGATCGAGCCCCTCGCCGCGCGCCTCGCCGCCGGGCACGGGCGCGAGGACGTCCAGCAGCGCCTCTCCGACATGGTCGAGATCATGGGTCACGCCATGGCGCAGGGCGACGCGCTGACCTTCTCCCGCGCGGACGCCGAGTTCCACTCGCTGCTCATCCAGGTCGCGGGCAACCGCATGCTGGAGCACCTTTCCGGGATCGTCTCGTCGGCCCTCCAGGTCTCCGGCGGCCCGGTCACGGGCTGTGACCGACCGAACGACGCCTCCCTGGCGCACCACGCCCGGATCGTCGACGCCCTCGCCGCCGGCGACGGCGCGGCGGCCGAGGCGGCCATGCGGCAGCTGCTCATCGTGCACCCCGAGGTGGAGCGCGTGGTGCCCGCCCCGCGCGAGCACTGACGCGCGGGGTGGCAGGCGCGGTCGAGGTACGCCGCGCTCCCCTGGCGCCGCCCGGCCTGGTCGCCGTCTTCCGCCGGACCCCGCAGGATCCTCCAGGGAGCCGGCGGGGTCCGGCGGTGCGACGGGGCGCCGGATCTCGCTGAGAAGTGCCTCTCGCGGCCCTGGGTGACCTCCTCTGCCCGTGTCTGACCGTTTTTGAACGCTTACGGGTTGTGACTCGGGCCACGCAGATTGGGCGTAACGCTCGCGGGAACTGCGCGATGACCTAAGAGGTGACAGCCGCGGAAGGGAATACGGACGCCGTTCAAGGCGCTGTGATTCTTCCCGGCCCCAGCCCGCGCCGTCGGCCCATCCCCAAGTCGGCGGTCGTCGGCTCCTGTCCGTACCGGACGGGGCCGGAAGCCGTTTTCCATCGTTCCGAGAGGTTGTTCGTGTCGGCCAGCACATCCCGTACGCTCCCGCCGGAGATCGCCGAGTCCGTCTCTGTCATGGCGCTCATC
>Ga0307516_10009514_pt1 | contig 10824 bp, 12 predicted proteins | sample 19_EM_MG_FD_203310 | JGI IMG/M metagenome (GOLD analysis project Ga0307516, IMG submission 203310) | Populus trichocarpa ectomycorrhiza microbial communities from riparian zone in the Pacific Northwest, United States - 19_EM | ecosystem: Host-associated > Plants > Roots > Unclassified | place...
CACCTACCCTCCACCCGGAAATCTCACTTACCGTACACTTCTCTCCATGAAAAACCTACGCACCCTTATGCTCACTCAATGCATATACTCGAGGGTCTTTATCCACGCCTTGAACCCCCGGCTAAATCCGTCAGATGTCGTGGTCTGCCCTAAATTGGAGGAATTCACCATCACTCTCCTTGCCGAGGCGGGATTTGATACCAAGAGCATGATTGCGATGGCGGCAGCCAGGGATTCGAGAGGGGCGAAACTCCGGACTGTCAGGATCACTAAGGAACGGGGCAAACTTCACCCGGTGGATATGTTCGAGTTCAGGAAGCACGTCATGCATGTGGAATACGGTCCTGATAACGACGAAGGAGATTAAGGAGGGGGGAGCTGCGGAAACTAGAGGATTCGGGTTTGTACCTGGGTATCCACCTCGTTGTAATTTACTATCAAATGACTGCGTAAACGTCTCATCTCATGTAAAACTCACCCACATTCGTCCACAATTGACGCGATTTTGAAAGGGTATAATCGAAGGCCTCGCGCATGAAAGTAGGTGATGGAGAAGTCGGGTTGGGCACTGGAGGAGTGGGGGCAGAAGGCAGAGTAGAGGTGGGATTATCGTTCACGGGGGAAGCCAGAGAATGTTCGGAGAGGCTTCATCGACGGCCGCAAAGGCTTGAGAGATCAATCCAGAATCGCGCTCGGGCCCCACAAGATCGAACAAGGAGGCGACTTGCTGTGAGTGCTCGCAGCTGAGCGTCGGAGCAGGTAAAACAACTGTAAACCATCTACGACGGCCCTCCGCCCGGAGATACCGTTCACCTTGCACTTCTCCCCATGAGAAACTTACGCACCCCCACTTTCTGATCGCCAAACGCCGCGCGCCCTCGAGTACACCTGACTGAGGTTCTGGCGAAGGTAAAGCCTGGAATGACCCTATCAGGTGGGTTTTGGAACCAATTCCGGAGACAGAATTGCCAGAGTTCCGGGAAAATCGATAACCGGACGTTGACTTTCTTTCCGACGAAACCCAGTTGACGGGTCAGATTTTTACTGCTTGAGGCCATTCTCCCTAGCCTTCATGCATCATGGCGGGCCCTGGAGGGAAATGAGGCGGTAAGAGCGTGACCTTTCTTATTTTCGCGCAGTCATCGCGGCTCAGCCGGGCCGCCACGCCACGCGACATTCCCGAATCTGAGTTCCAGCCCTTGATCAGGATTTTGTACCTGCGTTCAACGATGTCTGCCAATCGAGTCTCTCTCATATCTCAACACCTATGTGCTGCAAAACAAGCACTACAAGATGTAACCTTTGACGCAAGGTACGTCTTGAGCGATGAGATACGTCGCCGCAGATGACTGAAATCAAGTTTTCAGCACTATCCGGGTCGACGTAGCTGAGGTCGGACCGACGAACGAACTTGTCTCGTGGATGGTGACTGATCTGTCTCGCGTTTTAGGCCGGCGCTCTGGAGCGGGACGCTTTCGAGTTCCTCCACTCGATTCGGTCCTTGAGGAACAGGCTTGCCCCAATCAATCAGATCCCCACCGAAGTCCTCGCTCTCGTTCCAAACTTTATCGTTCCATATTCATATTATCTGGACAAGGTCCCAGACCAAGGCGTGATCAGGCTAACTCACGTATGCCGGGCTTGGAGGGAGATTTTTGTATCGCGTGCCTCCCTGTGGAGCAATTTTTCCTGCAAGGACGCGGACAAAACTCGCGTATACCTTGAACGCTCAAAGACCTCCCCCATCGACTTGTGCCTATCCAGGATGGGTAGCCTATCCCCCCACGACCCCTTCCTCACACTCGTCCCTGAAGCTATCGGGCGGCTCAGATCCCTGTACATCTACGCGACACCGAAATATCTTCAAGACATCACCGGTCACCTATCCCGTCCCACACCCCTTCTTGAAAGGTTGAGCGTGGACACCGAGCATGAATCCAAGCCAGTGGACAGACCTATACTCGCACCTGCACTCTTCGACGGGGATCTCTCTTCGTTGCGCAGGTTGCGTCTGCAGTCCGTTCGCATGGAGTTACCTTGGAGGAATATGGTCAACCTCACATCGTTAGCGCTGGGCTGCATCGAGGTCTCCGTCAGACACCTTCTTGACTTCTTCGAAGGCGCTCCTCACCTCCGCGTAATCGAACTCCGCTCCGTAATCCCGACCTCCGACGCACAAAATGGAAGATTGGTGTCATTGACTACCCTAAACAAGATGGGAATCTATGGGAGTGGACCTCCTTCCCTCCTGCTCGACCACCTGTTGATCCCAGCCGGTGCGAAGTTGGCAACCATGTCATCCCTTCGTGACCTCCCGGCCGAGGCGAACCTCCCCAATTTCCTCGATAACCTCAAAAACCTCCCCAACTTCACCAAGGTCAACCTGCGCGCTGATGACTTTGGCTCACAGCTGCAGTTTACTGGACCGAACGGGGAAGTCAGTTTTGGATCTGTGGTTCCAGTAACCAACGTCACCTGCATCGTACTGGAATCTCTCATCAAATTTGACACATCGAATACCAAACGACTAGATATCTTCCGCACCAACCCTCCATCCAGATATCTCCCTTACCGCGCACTTCTCCCCATGAAAAACCTACACATCTTTACCCTCGCTCAATGCAAGAACCCGGACGCCTTTATCCACGCATTGGACCCCGGGCTAAATTCGTCGAACGTTGTGGTCTGCCCTAAATTGGAGGAACTAGCTCTCACTCTCTTTCCCGGGTGGAATGTTGATACCAAAAACATGATTGCGGTGATTGCAGCCAGGGCGTTGAGAGGGGCGAAACTCCGGACTCTTAGGATCACTTGCAAACGGGAGGAACTTGACCCGGGGGCTTTGTTGGAGTTCAGGAAGCACGTCTCGCACGTGGAATACAGTCCCGAGATTAGTGTGGTCGAAAATGGTTGGAAATGAGGGCAGCGGCGATAGCGATGAAGAAGAGCGAGGAGGGGAGGATTCGGGTGGCGGTTTGTGCTTGTGTTGGATCTTTGCTCCTAATTTTCAGTCGTCACTCAAGCCGCAAGGTTAGATATTCATTCGTTCCCCTGATGAATAAATACAGACGTGAGTGGTGTTGTCGTGAGTCGTCAAGTGAGCTCAGTTCAGCTCAGTTCGCTGGGAACTGCCGCGGCCATGGTTCGCCGAATCCCGGGATCAAGCGATCTCCTCGCTTACTCACTCCCGCCATTCAATCCAGATGTACACATCCCATCACTCCGCCTCAGAGTCTCCTTCGCCCGACGACGATGACGCTCGTCGTCTGACCGACCTCTCTTTCTCTGACCAACCATCCTTCCCGCACTACGACCAGGCGATCCACGACTCCGACGCATGGAACCCTTCTACCCACCCGCGCTTTCCGTCATGGTCGCTGCAGGATCCCGGACAGGCCACCTCTTCGTCACACTCCATCTACAATCCTCCAGCCGCTTCAAATGAACGCAAGCGGACGACTTCCCCTGACCACGACATAGGGGGTGGTTATGAACCAACCCCTAGCGGCTCACACGAAGAACCGACCTCGAACCGGAGCCCCTCCCCCACCATCGATTTCACCGAGCGGAGAGACTCTGCTTACGACATATGGGCGTTCACTCGGGCTGTCGACACGAATCAGATCGTCCCATCCAACCAATGGCCGGACGACTACCGTCTACATTTGAACAAGAGGCCACAGACGCAGTTCATCGGCTGTAAGTTCCGCACAGAGTTTGGGTAAATCTCTTTATCTCTTCCGCAGCCCGGGAAATAACAGGGATACGCTTTAGGAATATCTATGGAACCAAGATGTGGAGGATATTCAAAAACGGACGCTCCCCAACGTCGACACTCCGCCATCACTTCGAAAATGACCACCATGAAATCTGGAAGTCCGAGTGCCACCACCTCGGTATTCCTCAGAAGAGCCCGACTGTACATGTATCAAGTCCGAGCGTGGAGCCGTTCACACGGGAGGGACTCATGACGCAACTCCAGAATTTTGTCGCCAGTAGCCACAAGGTTTGTCCTCGCTCTTGGTTCCTGTTTGCGTTGCTCACCAAGTCATATAGTCTCCTCGCATAGTCGATGACCCCTTCTTCCGCGATCTTCTGCTTTACTATGCTCAGGGCCGCCTCACCGACGACGATCTTCCCACGGCGGAGGACCTTCGAGAGGGTCTGGAAAAGTTCTAGTTTCAAGTGCTGAGCAGGTGGACGCAAATCGTGGAGATGTGGTGGTTGCCACGACGGAGGAGCAACGCACCCACAGAAAACTTCTCGCCAGAATCTCACCTTCCCGTGAATGGTGCAGTAATGAGTTAGAAGGTCCCTTTGCCTGTCGTGACGATGGATTAGGATGGATTCAACTCCATGGATGGTTCGGGTCGTCAACGTTTGGTGTTAGCAGGGTTCGGTTTGTTTGGTTTACGAAAGAGTTTTCGTCAGCATCTTTAACATTGTGGCCTTACTTGTGTGCGATTTCGGATATTTCATTGGCGCACCTATAATGGTGTGCGTCGATTGTTATGACATTGCGTGTAACTCATCCCAGCTTTTGACCTGCAAGTGACAGTGCCCATCCAAGCGGAAACCCAAGCGGGAATAGGAGAAATCGCGAACTAGCCCTCCTTCTAACAACCCACGCTGCATCAGGAGACCGATCCCTTCGTCACTTACTTGGAGAAAGGACGATCTACTGAGTACCGTACGGAGGAGTTCTGACACTACGCTTTGAAATTCCACTTCAAACGCTGCCACTTACCAGACCTGGTTACTACTCCGTAGAGGGGATCCGGGAACCTGGTGGTCCGATCGTTATCGCTCGTGAGTTCATTCCTCTGCCAAAGTTTCTCCCTGGGCTTTCACAACCGAATGGTTAGGTCGTGGGCCGACTTTTTCGAATGCGATGGGGAGGAAACGCGTCGCGAAACTGACTGACCTAGTGAAGGTTCGCTGGTGGGATATTTGATTTACTTCTCTCGAACCTGAGACGAACACCGATACTACGTCCGAGCGGTGTTCCAGCCCCTCGTGCACGGGGAACCGTGACATAATTATCTTCGCTGATGCACAGGGGGCGATCAATGCATGCTCACCACCGTGGGACAAAACACAAAGGCATCAGCCGAACCGCACGCGGCCTGGGGATTATCCCAGGGTCATTTCAGGATCGATTACATCGGCAGGAATAAACGGGACTCGAAAAGTCTTAGGTTTGTCAGCGAACGCGGTTTCTTCATTTGGTGATACGCGTGACGCTTATCTAATTTCCCTGGTCTGTTAGCGCCTTGGTCGCGGCTCAAAGGAAAGAGCTGGAGTTTCCTAGTCGGTCGCAGGTGTGAAGACGGAGAACTGCCCGGCCGCAAACCATCGGGTGGAGCATGGGAAGAAGGTTCGTGTAGTGGGCGAACTTGGCGTTGACGTGAAGGGTATTCTCATCAAGCCGATCTTGCACAGGGACCGGGCGTCAGGGTTTCAAAATTTCAATGCTCAACTCGGGCGCAATCTGGGGTCGGACGCATTTCATCTGTACTCACATACCTTATAACGCAGGGACATGGTTCTGGCACACCTCCGTGCCTGCCCTTCCGACCAACACGCAGCCGCGAACGCCCAGCCATGCCTCCTGAGCTCGCCCAGATCATTGGATACGGTAATGATATGTGAGCTGCGTCCCTTCTTCGATGGGCTGAAGCCCCTGATGCGCGTTCGAATCCGAATCGGTAGCACCTCGTTTAAGGTGTGCAAGTTTCCCCTTTGGTGTTTGGTTGGTTGGTTGTTTAACGGGGTTATCCAGTGTTACGGGATCGCGACAACGGCGATTTTCTTTTATGAGTACCTGGCGATGCTCCCTGATGAGGTAAGACGTTGTATCGCGTTGGTTTATCGCGACTGTTGAAGCTGACGCCATTTGGTGTAGATCCAATATGCGTGGTCATCGAATAAGACTTGGGGTGCGTTTTGTTCTCTCTTACCAGACGCGGGTTGCTTAGGTGCTGATGGCCGGGTAGTCTTCTATCTCTTCCTCTTGGTAGGCACATGATCGTCAGTTGACCGCGTACCCTTCTCCTGACAGAGTGAGTAGAACAGATACATTCCGATGGGGTTCCAGTTCTGGTTGTTGAATGGTTCGTGTTCGAATCCACGAAAGACAAAGTCTCGAACGATTGATTTGCGTTATAGTTACCTACCGGGAATATTTCTCACAAGAGGTAGGTCAAAGGCAAACTCGAGTCATGGCATTTGCTTACTTCTTCTTTAGCTGTACGACCACGCGTTTTGCCGCCGATCCTAAGCAGAAGTTTCTCATCTCTCGACTTACAGCTGCGACAAGACGTCGTTTATGTCGATATTCACCCTCGTTATCTGTACGCTGCTCGCGCAGATAGTTTTGACTCTAAGGTGAGGACTGTTCCAGTTGACTAGCCGCACAACGGTTCGAGAAGCTGTGTTCTCAAAGAGTCAATTGAACAGGCTATACGCTGTAACCGGCAAAAGTCGGTTGGTCGCTGCTGGTTTTGGCACGATCACGGTCTTTCAACTTGCCCTTGGGATTTACGAAGTTTCACTCAGCGCAATACACCCAGGTGGGCCTTCGAGGGCGCTCAGCGGGTCACTCACATCACCTTCTAACCCTCATAAACCCCAATTGCAGCGCCTCCCCTCCCAAAAATACCGTTTGACGCCTTCAAGATATGTCTTATCTCGCGACACAGGGTGTTCGAAGTTACCTATACTGTGATGTCACTAGGATACGGTAAGCAGCATTTGAGGTGGCCCTTTCTCCAGGTGGTTAATCCACGTCCTGCTTTGAAAGATTTGCTTGCGTTTTTGGTTATACTGCATATGGCCGGTTGGTGGACGATCCGGCGGTTTAGTATTCCGGGTTTGGTGGGTACGATTCTGAGGGACGCGACGAAGTATTTCCTTGTGATTTTCACGGCGCATCTCGTCCTCACCGTGACTATGCTGTTCGCCAGGGTGAGTTCGACTCGACGATGCACTTCGTGAATTACGATGATGCTGAGCGGGTTTTATTTAGCCTTCTATTCAACTACTCCCAGCTCCGTAAGTCACAGGTCCTTATCCTTATCCCTTTCTCGTTCTGGGGCTGAGCTTCCTACCTCCACCGAACGATACAGCGGGATCATCGTGTGAGTCTGAACCAAGGAGAACGTTCCCAAATGAATACAGAACTAACACGGAACCCAACCCACAGGTACCTCCCGGTTATGATCACGCGGCTCATGATTTCTCTGAGGAAAGCCGCGCATCTACAGGGATCGACTTGGAGTATGGGTGAATCCACAGTTAATGTTAACCGCAGTCCTTGCCTTAGCCCGGATGCGTATAAGATGCGATTCGCGCCTAATCGTGATCTGGGGAAGGGACGGGCCGACGATGATACGTTGGTTTCGCCGATTACGCAGGAAGTGTAGCGTAGGTGTGATGGGCGGGAGCTCATCCCCAGGAGGTGGGTGCTGTGATGTGTGTAGGTGTAGATACCCTAATTGAACGACCTATTCAACACGAGGACTGCCAGGAGAGCGGGAATAGCTGTAGAGCGCGTCTGGTAGTCCTCACCTACTGGCTACAAAAACACTCAACTCGGCCGCAGGTTACGAAAGAGGTTAGACCGGACGTTCGAGAGTGCCTTGGATTCGGCGGAACCCTCGTTGCGCTGAGCCGCGATCGCCAAATCAAGCCCCATGGTGGGGGGACAGAGACGAGGCTATGTTTCGCTGGAGTTCAGGTCAACCCGAGTCCGAGGAGGCCGTGGATTGCAGAGGATCCCGTGTCTGGCAGTCATCGAATGACGATCTCTGACTCCCGCCGGGGGCCGCGTACGAGTTCACCCTCTTGTCTCGACGTACCTCATCCCCTCCATCTATTCAGCACGAGGTCATTACGATGACTTCGCCTTCTACTGCAGAGAACAACCCCGCGCCGTCTCCCAACGACCAAGTCGAGAGTGTAAGTACCCCCTCTCATCCAACCCCGTCGTCGACCCCAGATCTCACATTGACACTTAGCATGGCGCCGAAATACCGGCGTCATCTGTAAAAATGAAATCAAGTCTGGCAGTCGGCCAGTTGCCCGTCATACAACCGGACGAATTTGGGCGGCCGGGTGAGGTGAGGATTTGTTTGAATTGTTGATGGGCTTGCCTCCTCTGGCCGTGTCGGGCGAGCTTCGTGTATCTCACTTGGTTCCACCACAGGCCGGTTGGGATGAAGGTACCTCCATTCACGAAGATTATGAGATAACAGGAGGTAAGGGTCTTGGGAGTCTGTCCCATATGCTAGCCACGCCAACACCTTCTTGTTCGCGCCATAAGACCATCTGTATACGCTTGGGTCAACGGAGCCGCGGGTCAAGATTCTGGGAAACCCATAGCGGTCGGACGGAGAACCAGAGTGCGCATTGCTCACCCACCAGTCACCTCCGCTGGGCCTGTGTCCCCCATCTACCCTAACAATATAGGTCCGTCCCCTATGCTTGTCATACCCGCACACCCCTTGACCCCAAGGATCTCAGCACTAAATAACCTACCCCGACACACCCCCGCCGGATGATCCCGACTTCACTTACCACTCTCGAATCATCGGCGGGCTCATCATTCCCTACGAAGAATGCTGGGCATGGCGTAAATGAACATTCAACTTTGAACTCAACCGAGACCATTCTCGGGATCTCACTATCGTGGTACAGCTCGAGGGTTCCATGGAAGAGCGTGGTTATCGCTATAACGTTGAATTTGCAACCAACCTGGGCGGGTGCGACTCCTTACTTGTCACCCAAAGGATTCATGAGTCGTTTGACAATCTTGGGCCAGAGGGGAAGAGGAGGTCCTCCAGGACGACTTGAGAGGAATACTAAAACCTGGGGAGCAAGAGGCCATAGCTCGCAAGGCAACCTCCTGAGACTTGGGTAGGTTGTCTCTGCGTTGACTGTGTACCTTGGAACCAACAACCGTCATATTTCCAGGGATCAAGGTGTCCGCTCATTTCAAGTGTTTCTTCTGTGATCAATAAGACGATCAAATTGAAGTATTTTTGTCTTGTGAGCCTGCGCGCTCGTAGGATAGCAATGGGGCGGTTGCCACCTTCAACGATGCAATGTAGGTTCGTTCCGATCACGCCCTCATTCATTGAGGTAGGGGTAAATATACCATCAACGTCAAGGCTGTGAGATATATGGAACGCAGGTAGGGAGTTGATCCACTCACACGAGATTTCCTTCGGCGCCACAGACATAAGAGGCGCAAAGCAAATTCATTCTCGACTTATCGGATGGAGGTGAGATATATTCACGGAGTAGAGCTGTGAAAATTGCTAGCCTAAGATAGTATCGCGCTGGCCGTAAAGTCAGGCGTTAAAATGGATGCTACGAATGCGGGAAAAAATGAGGTGAGAGATCAAGTCGTTGCGTCACGAGGATGGAGTGTCGAGATCAAGTGATGAAATGTGTGGTAGCTTCCCTAGCTGGTCCGCCGCGAGTCGAGGAAGTGAGGAGCACGTATATTTAACAAATATGACGGTCTGGAGATAGCGGGAGTGTAAATGAAACGACGGAGGTGGTGGGACCCACATGGAGTACGACGTTGGAAGACCGGAATGAGTATCACAGACGGGCAACTATGGGCACAGGAGAGGGAGCGCACAAGCGAACGTCGAGTGGGATCCTGAGACATGTCCACCGTGGTGAGTACATCGAAACGGTTTGGTCAATGTGGAAAGCGTACGGGTCAGGATCTTCAACGCTTCCTTATCCACCTCCAGTAATATCTCCTTGAGCTTTTTGTATTGTTTCTTTGCCAGTTCAACATAGCCATCATCAATCCACAACTTGTACTGCTTGAGGTATCCTGATCCCCGATCCAACTCCTCCAAGACATGATCTAGCTGTTCGACGAGATTTCTCCGGTAGTGCCTCAGCCCGATTCCAGAAAAGTCTTCCTGGATTGATATCTGCATCTCAACCAAAGCAGCCGGGCCGGAGATACAATCCCACTCTGACCAGACGAGAAGGAAGTATGACTTGAGGATTTCGGTGTCTCCAAGTTCTCGGACCCGACGAATGACGTTCCGCTTCGTTCCAATGGTTCGCCCAAAACATACAGGTGGAAGGGAAGGTCGTTTGTTTAACCACGTCCAAATGCCGACGGGAATCTGTGGTCGTAGGGAGTCGATGGACGCGATGTGCAGTAACGTGTCAACTACGCTCTGACCAATCCCCTCTGTATATGGGGGTGCTGAGGCTGCCGCCGCCCACCTAGCAACCGCATTTCCATCGTGCAACTCCCTGTGCCAAGGTACGTGAGGTGACGTTAGCACGACGGTACGAGGACACGCTTGATCGAACAGAGTAGGGATAAAGGGTCTAATCACGTCCCACAGGTGCGTCGTCGAACCTGAGGTTCTTGCAGCATCAAGGAACGCATCAATCATCCTATGTTCCCCATCTCGCTCCCGCCGGACCGCATATGGGAAGAGCGCGGTGACAGCCTTGCGTTTAGATTGGATGTGGAATAGGTTTTTGAACTCAACCATGGTTGCGAGTTTCCGAGCCACTAGACTTGAAATCTCCTCCAATCGTACGCTAACTCCTGGTTAGAAAGGTGGGCGTATGTTAGACATGGACACACCTCTCTTCCAGAGTTGTCATGTTCGAAACGGCACAACCCAGGTCGACGGCAATGATCGACAGGCAGTTGATGACAATCGAGGTCGGGGGTAGGGGGTCCTGGGACAGGCGATGGAGGGCGAAGCGGAGGATCCAACGGGGCACCTTCGCTCGTTGTTTCGGTCGGAGGATTCCGCCCCAAGTGTTCTGCGT
>Ga0307516_10009515_pt1 | contig 10824 bp, 18 predicted proteins | sample 19_EM_MG_FD_203310 | JGI IMG/M metagenome (GOLD analysis project Ga0307516, IMG submission 203310) | Populus trichocarpa ectomycorrhiza microbial communities from riparian zone in the Pacific Northwest, United States - 19_EM | ecosystem: Host-associated > Plants > Roots > Unclassified | place...
CGACCATGGTCGTCTCGGCGAGAGGTTGGTCCTTCTGGGGGAAGCTCCTTGGGTCCCTGGGAATCAAGCTGGCCCATCGGACGTCACCGAGCTTCAGCATCAACATAACGACACGCTCAAGACCAACACCTCCTCCACCGTGGGGAGGGCAACCCCACTTGAAGCCATTGAGGTAGTCGACCATTGTCTCAGGGTCGATTTTGGCCTCCCTCATCTGCTTCTCAAGGAAGACGGCGTCGTGGATACGCTGGCTTCCGGAAAGGACCTCCTCACCGCGGATGAAGATGTCGTAGGAGTTGGACAGTTGGGGGTTTTCCGGATCAGGCATGGTGTAGAAGGGACGGGCACTGGCGGGGAACTTGTCTGTTGGGATGAGATTAGGATAGGCGGTCGTGTGGTCAGTTGAGTACCACTTACCGAGAATGTAATAGTCGGTCTGGTACTTCTCCCTGACCAAACGGCCAAGAGTTTGTTCCGCCTTGGTGGACAGGTCCTTGAGAGGGCTGGGGTCTGAACCATCGTCCTCCTTGTACCCGGAGTCGATCAACATTTGAATACCCTCAGAGAACTTGAGCTTCAAGGTCTCGTCAAGGAAGAGGAGGTCCTCGTGAGGGTACTGAGTCTTGATCGCTTCAATCTGAAACGAGCGGGGGTGAGCGAATTTCGGTCAACACGCAAGGTTAGTGGCAATAACACACCTCCTTCCTATAATTCTTTTGAATACCCTTGAAGATGAACAAAAACATCTTGTCGATCACGTCCATGACCTCGTGGTAGTTGTTCTCAAAAGCCATCTCGAGATCAAGACCGGTGAACTCGGTCAAGTGCCTGTGGGTGTTGGAGTTCTCAGCCCTGAAGACGGGGCCAATCTCGTACACCCGCTCCATATCGGCGGCGATCGCCATCTGTTTGGCCAACTGAGGAGATTGCGCCAAGAAGGCTGGACGGCGGAAGTAGTCAACCTTGAAGACGGCGGAACCGGACTCCGTAGCGGCGGGTTGGAGTTTTGGAGACTGGATCTCGGTGAAGCCTTGCGAATCGAGGAAGGTTCGGAAGAGGTTGGTGATACCAGCACGGATCCGGAAAATGGAGTGGGAGACTGGGGTACGGAGGTCGACAACTCGGTTGGTGAGGCGAGTGGTCTGACCGACACGGGGGTAGTGGGCCTCGGGCCGGGTGAGCTCAGCGAGGGAACGGCCGGCATCCTCGACCTGGAATGGAAGCGGGGCGGTGGGAGCAGTGATCACATGAAGCTGCGGGTTCAAGGGCGAATGAGCTAAATGAGAAGTAGTAGCCAGCCGTAGGGAAAACTGCCGGACCTTGTCGACAGAGATCTCAACCTCGTGGATCGACGCCTGCTTGACCTCGGGGTGACCGTCCCCGGGGTTCTGAAGCTTCCCCTGTACGTATACGATGGTTTCCCTGGTAAGGTTACCAGCCCATCGAACCATGTTGCGAGAGACCGTCCCCTCCGCCTCGGAGAGGACGGCTTGGACGGTAGAGATTCCCTGTCTGAGAACGAGGAACATGACGTGCGATCCAACTGGCCGAACGTGGTGGACTCGAGCCCGGAATCGGATCGAAGCGCCTTCACATCGGCCGGACAACGACCCAAACGATTCCGAAGGGCGGTCTGAGGGAAGAAGGTCAATCGATTATTGGGTGTTGGCTGAACGGAACGAATGAACTGACCGATCCCTTCCTGAGACATGTTCAGAGGGAGTTCACCGTAGTTATCTTTGAGCGGATCCTAATGGAACCGAAGGTGGTAAGAAACCGGGTAAGCCTGTGTGGGGTAAAGGGTACTTACCGCGTCATAGGAGTTCTTCCTCTGCTCAGCGCGTCGTAACGAATCTTGAGTGGACCGAGCAATCCTGACGTCCAGGGACTTGGCACGTTCATGCTTGGCGCGGGCTCGACTCCTGCTCCTACCGTGACGAAGGTTACTGTTACTGGAGGATGGAGAGGAGGAGGCGGGGGATCGTGTTGTCGGCGAGCTAGAGATAGGGAAGCCAGTGTTGTAGGTGGGGGTGGTAGCACTGATCGGGGTGGAAGGCTTGGACTTGGATCGCCGGTGCCTGTTGACCCGCTCAAGATCAAGGCAATCGATGTGACCATCTGTGGTGGGTGGGAGGGAGTGGTGCTTTTGCAGCTTGTGCTGACCGGTCAGGAGGCGCTTGAGGGCGGACATGGCTACAGACCTCAGGCAGGAGGAGTGTGACTGGGGAATCGTGGGGGGTAAATCCCCTCCGCACACGATTATATATCTGGCGTAAGTTTACACCACCCCCGAGCCTTTCCGCCATCTCCGGAGTACGCCAGGGGTTTTAGTCATGCGGGACGGAGTGGCGTTACCGCCTGGGAACAAGGATGACAACCTTGCTGACCCACAGGGGGTCGATGTGATCCGGATGCCCAGCGCTCAGTCAACGCCGGCTTATGGATGCACAGTCAGCAGTCGACCACTGATCATGACGCAATGGGTGTTATGTGGGCGAAGGTGTTTAGCCTTGTTTGGTCACACACGTGACGTTCCAGACGCGTGACCGACGCGACTCATCTCCGGATCCCGCTTTCCCTTCACCGACCGTGCCATGGCGCCGAAACGCCGCGTCACCATCCAATCCGACTCAGAGGATGAGGCCCCAAGGTCCACGCAGCGCAAAAGGCAGCGGACCTCCGCAGAGGAGACCGCGGCCGGCGAGGAGCCCGTGGACAATCTCATTGACGAGGAAGAGGAGCAGCAGTTCGAACGCGAACACGAAGAAGCCTTCATGCAGCGCGTTCAGGAGAGGGCCGAAGATGTAAAGAAGCTCAAAGTAGTTGGAGTGCGTTTCATCACTAGATTCCGGCCCAGAGGAGTGGCGAATTGATGCACAACTGCCAGGGTGTTGCGGCCATGGGTATTATCGAAAGGGTCGAGATGCTTGACTTCATGTGCCACAAATTCCTTAAGTTCAACTTCGGTCCTCAGATTAACTTTATCATCGGTGGGTGTTCCCCTCGGTCCGACCACCGGAATGCTTACCGTGATTTCCAAACACCTCAGGCCACAACGGCAGTGAGTGAACAACCGACAACCATCACCCATTACCTGACATTTTTTGTCCAGGTGGCAAGAGTGCTGTATTGACTGCGATAACTGTCGCCCTGGGAGGTAAAGCCGCTGTCACTGGCCGCGGATCCGGCTTGAAGAGTTTCATCAAGGAAGGCAGCGGGTAGATCACACGCGTTCACTTGGGAATTTCGGGTGCTAATTCATATACCCAGGGCCTCTGAAGTCACGATCACCCTCAAGAACCGTGGCGACGAAGCATACAAGCACGATGTCTATGGCGACAGCGTTATCATCTCTCGGCGGTTTGATAGTAGAGGAAGCTCCACATACAAGATTAAGGCCAAGGATGGTACCCTAGTCTCGAACAAGAGGGAGGAGCTTTCCGCGATTTGTGATCACATGAACATTCAAGTTGACAACCCGATGAACGTTCTGACACAAGGTATCATGATCCCTCCTTCATGAGAAATCTTATCTTATCGCGCATAGACTCCGCTAGGCACGCCAACCTGAAACGTACCGCCACTTGATAACTAACCTTGCCATGCTTCATAGACAATTCCTTAGCGCGTCACACCCATCGGAGAAGTACCAGGTAAGCTGTCTGTCCTCGGTGGTTTCACTTCCACTTCGCTGAACGGCTATTTTAGTTCTTCCTCAAAGGAACACAACTCAGTCAACTGTCTGACGAGTACGAGGTTTGTGTCGCCAATATTCGGCAGACAGCAAAGATTTTGGATCAGAAGAGCCAGCTGCTCCCGGAGCTACGCAGTGCCGCCCAAACCGCAGAAGATCGATTCAAGGAAGCAGAAAAGGCGGTTGAACAGCAGAAAAAGATTGGCAGTCTCAAGGACGAGCTTGTATGGGCTCACATCAAGGAGAAACGGGACGTAAGTTCTGTGATCGAGACCATCCCGAACGCACCACCAACAAAATCACTGTTCACGTGATATAGGACTTAAAGAACAAACTCTCTAACCTTGGAAAGGCGCGAGCTCGCCTCCCAAAGGTCGATGAAGCTATCAAGAAGGCCGAGGTACGAACGGCCCTTGATGGTGCCCTCACGATCGTTGACCATGCTCCAACCAGGACCAAGTCGAGAACCTCAATGAAAGGATCGTGCTCCTAGAGCAGGAGCATCAGCAAATGGGCAATACCGACCATACTCGCGCTCAACGCGCCGAAGTCAAGGAGAAGATCCGAGGTCTCAGACAAGAGATCGACCAATTCTCTGTATGTCATTTCTTATTTCACTTGCCGTTGTCTAACACATGCCCGTTTTGGGGTCGCACCCTTAGAATGACCAGAAACTAATCAACGGCAATATGAAAACAGAGAGGACTAACATTAAGGGGGTTGAACGTAAAATCGAGGAAGAAGCTAAACGCATGGCCACCCACACTAACGAACGTCGCGAACGCGCTCGTGCGAAGCTGGAAGACGCGAAGAAGGCCGTGGAAACTGCGGAGACGCGGTTGAAATCCTTCGAGGACCAAGCTCGGGAAAAAGAAGCGGAGGTGAACGACATCCAGCGCGAAGGGGAGCGCTTCCAGGCCTCCCGCGACCAGGCTAAAACCAGGGTTCAGGAATGTGAGGCCCAGATCAAGGTTGCCAGGGAGAGTGAAAAGAATGTGTTGGCTCCTTACGGTTCTGGTATCGAGGCGGTCATCAGGGAAGTGCAGACTACGCGTTGGCACGGCCAACAACCTCTCGGGCCGTTAGGACGATTCGTCAAGTTGAAGGACCCTCGGTGGGCTGATGTCCTTCGTGTGAACCTTTCCGGTACGATGGTCTCGTGGGCCGTCACGGATGCGAGGGATCGAGCACCGTTAAAGGCGTTACTCGAACGATATGGAAAGTATGTGGCTCGACACCGTCCACCGATGGCTGAGGCTTACCCGCGTCCAATGTAGCCGGAACGTCCCCATTATCATCTCCGCCATCGACCTGTTCGATTATTCTAGGGGAGAGCCACCTCAGGAGTACCTCACTCCTTTGCGCGTTCTCGAGGTGAGACCCCATTAGATTGTGGCTAACCCCCAGACTCATCCCCTACCCCCAGTTCTCGAACGAATGGGTGACCCGTCTCTTTATCAACCAGCGGTCAATTGAAAGTATAGTCCTCGCTCGCAACCGTGCTGAGGGTGACGAAGTATGTGACCGGATCGGAGGAAACTGCAATGCTTGGTGTGGTACAGAACCGAGAGAACTCTACCACGTTTCGCGCTTTAGGCATGCTTTTCATTTTTCCCCTTTTTTTTGTTCCTGACTGTAGCACCGCAGTGGCGGAGGGGGGCATTCAAGACCAATGAACCGGCCGAATGGAAACCAGCTCCATATGTTCGTAACTAAAGATACCCGGGCGAACTTGCGGTACGTTAAGCAAAATCAACTGCTTCCCTAACTAACTTCCCTTGCAGGTCATGGCAACAGGACCTAGAAGAAGCCCAACACACTTACAACGAACACAAAGCAAAGGTGGAGGAACGGTCAAACCTTTACCGTAAGCTGTCCCGCGAGATCAAAGCGGCAAAGGTAACCATCACTCTGCACGTCCTGGTAGGATGGCGCTTATCCCGAGTATTGATAGGACGGCGCTGGGCGAGCACACCGGGAACTAACGGCCGCAAAGAGTGACTGTTCCCGTCTCCAGACTGAGGCTAACGAGGAGTTACCCGCCGGTCTCGCCGGTCTCGAGGAACTCAAAAAGGTTGGTCTCTCCCCTTGACACCGGGTTCGCGAAACATACTAATAACCTCAATACAGGGCTACGAAGACACCATCGAGAATATGAAGATCCAATTCACTGCCATATCCGAGCAGAAGGCGGAGGTAGAACGCAAGCTCAAGCCGTTGGTTTCCGAGTTCACGAAGTTATCGGACGAAATGGACGAGTCCAAAAATCGCAAGGAAGATCACTCCGTAAGCTCTTCCCGCGGGCCGCTCTGTTACCGGGACACCAACTCCTCCGACAGTTACTGATCGAAAAAGTGGTCGCGGAGCGCGTGAAGGCGAGCAGCGATGCTGAACATTTCAAGAAGAAACACGCAGACGAAGAGGCTGCGATCAAGGACGCCGGGGATGCGGCGAACTCAACCGAAGTCGAGCTTGTGGTACGCGTCTATCATCCCTTCCACACGCCGTCACTTAGCCTGCCAACAAGGAATGGACTCGGACCGCCAGAGAAATGGTTCCGGTAGAATTCAAAGACCCTCGAGCCCCAAAGGATGTTGAACGTAAGCTTGAAAGCGCAAAGGCAGCTCTGAAGAAGCAGGAGAGCAAACAGGGCGCCTCCGTGGAGGAGATCACAGCTGAACTTACCCGAGCCAAGAAGGCTTATGAAACTGCCAGGGCTGAAGTGAAGACGATGGTAGAGTTGAATAAGGTGCGGGTTCTCACGTCCGCTGAGGCTCACGAGCTCGCCAGCGGGTGGGAACGGTGATATCGTAGGCCCAATACTGACACATTGCTCCCCCTTCTGTTTGTGATTCGTAGGAGCTCGGTAATGCGATCAATGCCCGTCTATCCAGATGGCACGACTTTAGGAGGCACATTGCACTGAGATGTAAGGTGTTCTTCCAGTTTAACCTTGCCCATCGTGGGTACTTTGGCAAGGTCCTTTTCGACCATCATGGTCAAACCCTGCAACTCCGAGTATGTTCTATTTCGAACCAGTCTCTCCGCGGGTTTCCCGGAATCTGACTCCCACCATTCTCAGGTGCAAACGGAGGAAATGGCCGCAACTCAGACACGGGCTAAAGATAAAGACCCAAAGGCGCTAAGCGGTGGAGAGAAATCGTTCTCAACGATCTGTTTATTGTTGGCACTCTGGGAATCGATTGGGTGTCCGATTCGCTGCCTTGGTATGTTCTCGCCCCGCACCGGGTTCGCTTTGGCTCTCCCGTTTCTATGCGTTGTCATGGTCCCTTGGTGCCAACCATCTACTCCTAGACGAATTCGACGTGTTTATGGACGCCGTCAACCGTCGCATCAGTATGAAGATGATGGTGAGCCCTCGACGGAATATTTTTCTCCACCAACTCCGTTTCCTAACTCCGGGCGGTCTTTTTTTAGATCGACACAGCCAAGGCGTCCGATGGCAAACAGTACATCCTGATCACACCCCAGGATATGCAAAACGTCTCGATCACGGACGCTGTCAGGGTCCATAGGATGATTGACCCCGAGCGCAACCAAGGCATCCTTCAGTTCACTTGATCGGAAGTCCTCAGTCTCGCTCCTCCCATTTCTTTTGAACTACGCCAGAGCCATGGAATTAAACAATATGCTAACGTCGTTTGATGTACACTATATCGACCCGTTTACGAAATCGTCCAAGATCGTCAGTTGCGAAATAGACTGCGTTTTGCAGAGTCGGTCACCATCCACGGGCTAATCCAAACACCGCTCCTGGCTCTTGGGAGGGCGGATGGTCTGAGTTTCTGCCGGACATTGACCCCTATCTCGGCCTCGGTTGATCATTGGCCCTCGTGCTTATCACCACGTCTCGGGGTCGGCTGGTTCGGCTCTCGGGACGGCTTTCATTCGCGTATCCGGACAAGGAGGCACCCACACTGTCACTCCAAAGCACCGACGTTCAACAACCGTGATTGAAGCGGGTAATTGATGCTCACGGTCGCAGAAGGTTCCAGCACCCGGTGTTGGACGTTATAAACAATGTATTGTTGGGTGGTGCTGTCTACAGGACTAAACGTGCGGTAACAATGGCAAAAAGTGCACTGGCAATGAAGCCGAGAATAAAAGAGTATTGTGCCCACTCCTCAACCGGACCCATCCTCACAGCTTCTAACAACGCCGCCTCGATTTTGCTCGCCATCGCATCCATCCCAAACTGCGACCTTGCCCTCACCTTCGCCCGGTGCGCCAACATCGTCCTCTCGTCTGTACTCAGTTCTACTATGCTGTGCAACGCTTCCGCCCAGACCTTGGGATCTGGCGGTCGCAGCCAGCCAGTTTTCTCGATCTCCGGTGAGTTTACGACGCTCTCAGTAGGCCCGCCGGTATTGCATGCCAACACGGGTACTCCGCTTGCCATAGCCTCCACTGGGACAATACCAAAGTGCTCGTTCGTCGGGGTATACAGGAGAGCCAGCGTAGATGAGGAGGTCAGCAGAGCCGATCGTTGAGCGGTGGTGAAGCTGAGCAAGAATACCACGTCGGGAGACGTGACAGGGTTGTCGAACGGTGGCAGAGTGCCTGTCTTGTTGGACGGAGTCAGGATGTTGTACGTGAGGTTGCGTGCCGTGGCAATCTCGAGCAGGCTTTTGAGGGTCGACACATTGTCTTCGACCCGGGGGTCATATCCACCTGACAATCCCCACATTTAGCGAGGCCGGAGAAACCAACAACCCCACTCACCTGCGAGGACTAGCCGCCACTTTTGTTTCACTCTCGTCGCGGTCTTGAACGTGGCAAAGGCCTGGATAGCCAAGGCGACATTCTTTTTCCGCTCAAAACGGTTTAACGATAAAAAAGTCGGACGATCACTACCTTGGTCATTCCATTTAGCTAATCAGTGGTTATATGTCAACAGGCGCTGGGCTCACGAGTGAATCGTCGCCACGTCAGGATCGTTCTTGTCAACCACGACTTCGTACGCGGTGATGTTGATCCCGGGGTGGACGACCGTTGGGTTGGATTTTATACTGGGAAAGTATGCCTTAAAGACCTTCACAGTGAACAGAGAGTTGGCGAGAATGATGTCGGCCTGGCCTAGCATGGGTCAAAAGGCCATCGTTGAGAGGGCAAAGCACGAGAAATAATAACGTGAAGACATACGAGTAGTCCATTCTTCCAGAAGGTCCATAGGTAACCTGTACAATCCTTTCACCACACCGGCCTTCCACCTCCCTGCCTCTCCCTCCACAAACTCCCCGTTTGCAAGGAGTTTGTCGGGGAAGTGACAATAGAAGACCACCCGTTTCTCCACCAGGAGCCGAAGGAACGGTATACATGTTGAAAGTTGATCTACGAAGTAAACGTCGTAGGGTGGCTCAGAGTTGGACAGCAGGCGGGTCGTAAGGTGCAACTGCCGGGCGTGTGCGGAGAGTACATGCAGTTTGCCCATGATTGATCGCGGGAATGGTGACTTCACATGGTGGACACGTAGTGTTCCTTGAAGGTATCGACACAAACTCAACGGTTTATCACCTGCAAATTGCTCACCATCTCTTGTTTCCTCGAAACAGTGATTGGAATCGTGGTGAGACGTGTAGATGTCAACCGAGTGCCCAAGCTTCTGCAATCCGAGGGCAGCATCGACCACAAGACGTTCTGCACCACCTGTCGTGGCGTTTGAGGGTTCCTCTTGTGAGGTTTCACGAGATCAACGTACCGATTCCGAGGTCTGGGTGCAGAAACGCGACGCGTAGTGATGGCGTGGACATGAATCGTGGTGAAACGTGTTTCCCACGCTTACTCGTCATTGTAAACCCGGTCCGACCGGGGTGCGGCTTAAAAGGATCAATAAATGGCGGGAGCGGGATGTTTCTGAAATAACATGATGCGTACTAAGAACACTCCGTAATGGGGGAAACGCAGCACATCATAAGGACGACATCAAACAGAGCCTGTACAACCCCGTTGAATAGCGTGACCATGTTCGTAAGGGTCCGTCAAACTTCGTTTCTCATCATTACCCGGGTTGTCCCCCTTGAAGAAGACAGGAGCGTACTCTACCCCTTTTCTTCCCCGGTACATTAAAGTGGTAGTGATAGAAAAAATAATCGCGGAAAACCGGGCCAAAACGGAGACCACGACCCCGAGGATATGTTTCTCGTCCTTGAGAGCACCAATTGCCTCATCGTCCGAGGAGCCACCCACCAAAACCCCGTAAACGTCACTTGAGGCGGCCTCGACCGATAGAGGAGTGCAAGCGTCAGGCCTCGTGGTTTCGTTCGTTCCGGGTAGTGAGGATTTTGGAACCGCTCGACCACACGTAACGGCCACTGGTAGAAATGGTGAACAGCCTGAAGAAACTCTCGGCCAACGGAGAAAAAGCCGAGCGAATGGCTTCCAAGAGTTCTCCGTTGACGAAGCCTGGCCATTGAGCGGTGGTGAAGCGTCTGAGTTCATGGATTATTGATTAGGCATCAAAGCGGTTTGCAATAGTATACTATTCACTCCTGCTAGCCTGGGTCCGTTGTCAGCACGGTGGAGGACATAATGCGCAATCAAAGATAGTACGGGGGGTGCCAGGATGAGGATCGTAGGTGGTCACCGTGGTCATGCTGAGATCCGGGGAACCGGGAAGGAATGAATGCCGACCGTTGCAACGAGCAGGTGGGATCTCTCACGCCCAATACCTGGTGGTTTCAAGGAGGCGTGGTCCCACCACCCCGCTGGAGTAAAAACACACCCCCCTTGTGTCGGATCTGTGGTCGTGGGAGGGTGGCCTCGCGCCTTGAAATTCATGGACAGGTATCGCGGAATTCCATTCTGTAGTCCTCATCGCGCGGCCACAATCTCTGGGGGTTGTGAACTAATTGGGGGCTTTCCAAGTTTTCCGGTTGCCCTGGCGGGAGGTCTCCTCGGCGGCCCGGCTGGTGTGAAACGCCGACCCGGGCCCGCCCCGTGATGGGTGACCGTGACAAGATCGATGCCGGTCACGTGCCGCTTACCTCCCCTCATTCACGCGTCCCACCTCGATCGCGTCGCCTGGTTCGCCCGGTACACACCAGTGGACGAGATATCAGACGACTACCCCTCAAGGCCGACTCAGGGAACGTTCACGAGGCTCCCGCCAC
>Ga0307516_10009516_pt1 | contig 10824 bp, 11 predicted proteins | sample 19_EM_MG_FD_203310 | JGI IMG/M metagenome (GOLD analysis project Ga0307516, IMG submission 203310) | Populus trichocarpa ectomycorrhiza microbial communities from riparian zone in the Pacific Northwest, United States - 19_EM | ecosystem: Host-associated > Plants > Roots > Unclassified | place...
TTTTGCTGAACGGATGGGGGACAGTTACGAGCTACCTCCCACAGGCTGAGGGATGGCTGCCTAAATGGCAGCTGATTGTTGCCGTCATGGCATTTTTCAACGCCGCACAGAACTTCGCCACATTGAAGCTGACCCGGCGGATATACGGCAACGTTGCGCCATCCCTCGGTTCGTGATCCCGCATAACTCTTCTCATCGCGCCGTTCGCTGATTGGGGTACTTCTTTCACAGTCACGGGGTTGCAGGCGAGGACCTTCGCGGTCTGGACGGCCCTCTCAGGCGTCGTACGTCTATATGCGGCGTACAACACCAATCTCAAGATGTACGTGTTCGGTTCTCGCTCCGCCATACGAGCTACAGCTGACGCCATGCAACTTCTGATGGTCAGAGTGTACGATTTGACGATTTTCACGTACTTTTTCGCCTTCGCCCACTTCGGCTCTGAATTGCTCATCTTCCGCACCGCGACGTTCGGTCCTGGGGCTCTCAGCCCGGTTATTGTGTCAAGTGAGTCCACCCCCAGAAGTGCAGCAGCAAGGAGCCCTAATAATTCTGACCTGCCAGCCGTGTCCCTAACTTGGATGATCACGCAGTACGACTTTTACGTGCGGTAAACTATTCCTGTGGGAACCCGCCCCAGCACCGGGGTAATTTGGGGGTAATCGCTTCGTCCTTGCTGTATGCTCCGCTTTTGCTAGAAAGGTCACCTGGTTCGGAAATTTGTCAACCTGCTGATCGGGCCAGATCAGCATGTTTGGCGGGTTTTAGCACGTAAAGCACGCTACTTGTACCGCACATCTAGATCCTGTCGAACACGCGTCAAGCATAACTCTTGAGATCCCCGGAAGAGATGCCGAAGCTATGTAATTAACTGCAGATCACGCCCGAGGAGATTCTAAACGCCCCACCCTAACTCGTGGGATGGCTGTGACCATTGGCCTGCGGGCGGCTACAGATATACTGGGTTCGAGGATTTCCGAGTGCCTGCAAGGGGATTGATTGCGGTTGGTGTGGACGGCTAGCTCCACCGAAGAGCCCTATGAACACGAGTTGACCCATATCATATGAATCATCGCATGATTTCGGGCGACCGCAGTTGCGAGAGCAATACGCGTATCTTGACCACCGCTCTACCCGTTGCGACGACTCTATAAACTCAATACCTCCACACCGAGGGCGAGCGGGAGAACCCTTGATTGTGGGGCTGAGGAATGGGGACATACCTCGGAGCTAAAATTTCGTTTCACAATGAATACCACCTCAAACGGGCCCACCTCAAAACACGACGACGTGCGGTTGCCCCTCCTGGCTCACCTGGTCATTACACCCGATAACCTGTTGATAGAAGATTAACCGAAACAGAGGAGGCGGTGTATCACAGGGTATGATCCAGGCCCCACTGAAGTAGGAAACGTCGTCATTTCCAAGGAATCCGCGAGGGTGTCGAAGACCACGGGTCCCGCAAAGAGGTACGGCCCGAAGCAGTTTCAGCATCTGGTGACACCCCCGCCCGGTTCGTAGACGCCGCTGGCCTCGGGAACGAGTACTCCAATAAGAGAGCCGAGAGGTGGGTATTTTGGTGTACGCGCTGTGGAAATCGTATGAATGCACGACATCTTGGAGTGCGGATCTCGAAGCGGATCGAAGTTGAAAGGAGAAAACCACCACGCTGTAGAACGGAGATACAAAAAAAAAACTGCACAATTCCCCCCACACAAAACTTCGATGGTCTATAGTGCCCCTCTATTCGAGGTGCAAAACTTTCAAAGAGTCTTCGCTCCGTACTTCAGTAGTGTAGACTACATACTGATAGCATCTCGCGCGGGCGCTACTACATGCGATCACTTCTTAACTCGCTCAATTCATCCGGAAGGGTTGGATCAGCTCGCTATACGACTCGATTCAGCCCGTTCCCGACGAATCGGCTCAACTGTGTACCAAGAAAGGCAACTCACTGGCCCTCGAACTCCTTGACAACCCACCTCTGCCCATAATTCCCCACGGGGGATGAACGAGAGTCGAAGGGTTTGTCGATGCCAACTTAGGGGATGGGTCGATGAGGTCAGGATCTGCCGTAGGTCCTCGAGCTCAGAGTCAGTCCTGTTGTTTCCCCCATCGGCCAGCTGACCTGCATCAAGGACATTCTAGAATCTGTTGGCAATGGTATTGCCTCCATTAAGTGCCGGCGGGTCACAGGGCCGGTCGGCGGCCTGGATGTTCGTGATGGGGCGGAGCTGCGGCAGCGTCCAGCGAAGGGTTGCGCGAGGAAGTAAACGCACGCGACCCAGCATTGGCGGGCGGATCCTCGAAACCGCCCAACCAGAAGCATCAAAGTGGGATACGGACTCACGAATACCCTTCCTCCCCAAGGCCGGGCGGGGCCCCTCAAAGGTCAAGTTTCCTGGTCGTCACCCTTACTTCCATTCTTGGTTCCACTTGTGGCACGCATGCCACCACACAGGCCCTCGCGAACGCCTTCCGTCAGGGGTTAGTCCCGAGCAACAACTCACCATCTGGTCACGACCCGGCCCGGATCCACGAAACCAGTGGTCGGTCACTCTCTAACCCAGAGCCCCCGAGAGGTACTGCTGCTTCGTCCTGTTATTCACTCCCTCCCGTTCTCCATCTTGCTGCCCCCATTGGAGTGCGACCAATTCATCGACCACGACGTTGACAACGACGAACGGTCCCGGGAACCGTTCTTCTGCCAACTCCAACGCACGGCTTGAACCCCAAAAGTGCTCCAAAACGCACCGACTCCGGGGGTGAAACTACCCCTCCGCGTGCTCCTGAACCTGTGGCCCGACAGAGGGCAAGAGCTGTTTCTGTAGGCGTTCCATCGTGTTTGGCTAAGGGAAGCGGAACAGCAGCACATGCCGAGGTGGCCAGCCCGCCCTCGTGGCTCCATTGCTTCGAAATTCTAAGGATCGGACCCCAATACCTCCTTACAGAACCGCTATTCAGGAGTCGGTCAGAACGTCTGCACGTGGAAAGAGGGTATAGTCTGAGACCAATTCTGGGCCTTGGGCGGAAGTTTTCCAGTTGTGAATTCCTGGTCAGGCAGCAGTCGTTGATGTATTCCGACGCCTCCTCTGAAGGATCTCCGGAATCAATCTCGCTTCGTGTTCGTTGTTACCGAATTCCTAACGGGTTGGATCCGTAACTAGTCATTGGACGACCAATTATTACATCCCAAGTCGCGACCAGTAGTGCCAATCGCATGCGCACTTGTATGTACTAAGATATCGATCAGCCCTCCTGCCTCGTCGAGAATGCACACAATGGCGTCAAGAAACGTTCGATGGGCGAAACGCGCCATCCACGCGTTTGAACGTGGGAGGTTTGAAATGGGAGACAACAAGCGATGTATTCTGTGAAATATCTGTCGAACGATTTGCTAAGAAGGTGTGCGAGGGTTGCGTGGCCCTGACACGACACTATTGACCCTCAACACGCGTGTCCCGTGTTCGCAGCAGCGTATTTTGAAATGCGATGGAGGCACCCTAAAAACGAATTCAGAAGAAAACGCACAAACGCGTAAACCGTTGTGCATCTCTAAGAAAAGAGAGTGATGAGCATGGATGCGTCGTACGATTGGCCCACGTCCCTTGACTGGCGGCCCGAAAGCGGCAACCTTCCCCCCTGAGTTACGATGATCGGACGGGTCACGGGCGCGGTTTTTTGCAGATAGCGCCGGGTGTAGTGCCGGTCGCAACCCTACCGGGGTTCAGACTAACCATTGGCCGGAGGGGGGGAGCTTGGGACGAATTATTATCCGTCGAGTTCGCTGGCAATTGGGCAGATTTTCGGATGGAGAAGATCTTCGCACGGAACTCAAAGCCCGCACGATGCATACGCTCCGATGGTCCTCCGCCATCCATATTGGTACGAGGTTCTCGAAGTTGTAACCAAGCATTTAGGTAAACTTCCACTCTGTTACACACACTCCATCGCGATGGATACGGGGAAGGTCGAAGCAAACGTTTGCGGGGGAGGACCAGTGAGCAGTCCTGGTCGGTAGAAAAAACTCGACAGCTGTGCCGAGAATGTTTTTTTTTTTTTTCATTTGCACTGTGGGAACTCTGGCGCCAAGGTGGCTCGGCAATTGAAGGTATTTTGGGTAGGCCAAATCGGGTCTCAGGTTCTGTAACCCCTTCCCACCGAACGTGCGTTTGGGTGTTAAGCTGCTGATCCGCTTACGTACTCAATGATCTTCGCCACGGAGCAAATTCTAGCGCCCTTCATGCTCCGGGCACGTGATGCGGGGTACAACCCCCCATATATAATGCCCTTTCTTCGAACTTGTCCCGCTCACACCAGATTTCTCTCATGGCGATGACTACTACTCTCCGCCAACCCGTCCGCGCTACGATCGAAGACTTTCCCCAAGAACTACTCGAGGCCGTCTGCACACACATCTTCGATGCTGGCATCCCGAGCTTCGCCCCATCCCTCGACCCTCTCCTCAGCGGGGCCTCCCACCCACCAACGGCAGTCCCGAATTCGTTCCCCCCTACCTCCTGGACTGACCACTCGGTCAGGAAGACCCTGGCGAGTTTATGCATGGTGAACAAAGCGTGGAATGACGCCGCCAAACCATGGCTGTGGAGGCGCCTCGAGGTCCGACTGCCCCGGAGCTGGCTCTGTCTGGTAGACGGACTTGCAGGTGGAGCTGACGGGGAGGCAGAGCCAAAGGAAACCGCTCTCGTTGTCGAAAAGTCTCTTCAGGAGGCCCAAAACGCAGCGTTGGCAGCGAGGTCCATCTTTGTAAAGGACACCGATCAGGACACAGCCGACAAATTGCATTGGGACATTATGGCCCATTTAGACGGTTCAGTACCGCCTGAGGTGAGCGCCCTCTTCTAGCCCGAATAACCGGGGCGGCTCTTTCGTACGTGTTATGCCCTTAACGCTAACGCCAACCCCTGTTATATTATATCCTGTATAGCTGCTGTCTGCCCCCGCCTCCCGAGATCCGAGCCCGTGGCGGTTACGAGACAAGAGCAAGAGTCCGACGAGGTGGAGAATGCTGAAATCAATCTCCGACGCGGTGCAAAACGTTATGTCTCTGGAAGAGCCCGGAATCTATGGTATGGCGTCATCCGGTATAATACACGCGAAATGCTTACCCCTCGGCATTTCCCACCATCACAGTGCCTCCCGTTTATGATCACCTCCCTGGCCGGTTTGTCAGACACATCGACTTCAATCACTTCCGGACCATCGGAATGCGCCGTTCCATCGACGAGGGTGTTTCCTCCCGGTTCGTTACTGCTGACAGATTGGGAGGCATTTTGAAGGTTAGTCTAACCCGGATCCATTGATCGTGACGCGCGGCGTGACCGTAGTTTGGCTCCATTCTGATGTCATCTCCATCGTCACCTTTAGGAAGCACCAAACCTGAGAACCTTCGGGGCCACTGAGTACATGGACGGCGCGCTTAATCTAACCGTGATCAAGGAACTGTTCCTCCGCGGATCCGCTTCGCTCCCTGGCCGAGGGAGGGTTTCACGTTTCCGGTTCGATGCGATTCTCGAGGAGGACGTCGAGGAACGAGAACGCCGCAGGGACTGTGTGGAGCTCGAGGCAATCGACTTCACGGGTTGCATAAGCGCCGTCTTTGTCAACGCATTGACCGAGTTTGTCAACACCTTCCTCATCGCTCCCAACGAGTCCGAACTCGATGACGAAGACTCTCGGGGCCGACATGCCAGATTTGCCGATGAACCTTCAATCTTCCCTTCTCTGCAAAGGCTCTGCCTCCGTGGTGCCAAGTCCATCCCGAGCAACATCCTCAACCGCTTCGTCCTGGCTCTCCCTTCGCTGACCCACCTCGACCTCTCGGCCACCCGGGTCACTCCAGAAGTTTTGGAAACACTTGGCTCATCTGGACGCATGCACCTTCACTCCCTCTCGTTGGCCAAGTGTATCCGCTTGACTGGCCGGAGCATCTGCGACTTCTTGATCGACTCCCCCGCTGCTAGAGAGCTGAAGGAGTTGAACCTGTACGGAGACAGCACCTTCTTTACTCCTCTGACAGTGGACGAGCTCGCCGAACTCGTCCAACGTGCTCCATGCTTCACGAGGGGACAACTCGAATACCTAGATATCTCAAGTACCCCGCTTACCCCCGCGATCTTGGAGGTGTTCCCGGCCCAACCCAAACTCAGAAGCCTGGGGTTGTCTTACATGCCGACTCTCCCGCTCGATGCGATCGCCAAGTTTTTGAAGACCAAGGCCGACAAAGTTGAAGTTCTCACTTTGATTTCGACCTCCCCCGACCTCGGATACGGACCAGGAGCGGGCACGAACCCCCGCCAAGCCTCGGTCGCCCTTCACGGCAAGATTATTCGTCCGCTCTCGATCCCACCGTTCTCGTTCAGCCTCGATTCGCCGACGGGATTGAGCGGCAAGGCGCCAACGAGCTTGAGGGTGATAGAGTTGGCGGCACCAATGCTGTCCGGGTTGGGAGGCGGTGCCGGTTCGTGGAGGATTATCAGGAGCAAAGGAGGAAGGGGGTGGTACGTTGACACGGCGACTGGATGGTGTGGGGGCGAGTTGAGGAGGGATCTGAGGGATCATCCATGGAGGGACGAGTTGCAGAGGCTGTCCGATGCCAATGGAAATGTGGCGAGTGGTGTCGGTTGGCATGCCAGGAAGATGGAGGTAAGCGTTATTGGGAATTATTCACTTTTTTGACGTGAACTGACCATCCCGTGATTGTGCAGGTCCTCCATGGACACGGCATGTTTGGACGTGAGGATGGCCTGTACGGGGCCGTGTCTTTCGCCTACCAGGGATGAATGGCAGTCCGGGAGCCCCTGGCGAGCTCGCCGATATACCCCTCATCGTAATCCCCACACTGGGAACAATCGAACGCTCCCCTTGTTTAATCGTGTTTTCTACCCCCGCCGCCACACTCTCTCTTCCCCTCCACGAATTTTGCTGTTCATTGCTCTCTCAAGAATTCTAATTGGCCGTCGCATATTGTACAACAAAGCAAAGGGTTAATTGGTTTCGGGTCTCGCTGTGTTTTCGGTTCCCCACAAAACTCTCTATACCGCTCCTAACGCATCTGGGTTCTATATATACAAGACTACCACTACTCAACTACCACTTCATCGTCATGTCGCTCAAAATGTACATACATCTCATTCCATTTGCCTCTAGTAGACCTATATCGGCAGTATGTGTGATATGCGGCGGAGTCCTCTCGAAATGAACGGGCGCTGGAAAGAGCCGCCCTCGATATTCTTATCCTCTGCGGGCGGAAGGCGGAACGGTCAAGACGGCCCGGAGGTGTCGGCCTGATCCCATCACCCAAATGGGGTAGCTGTGCGCGGCGACGTTAGCAGGCCGAGAGCAGGCCGAAATCAACCGTTGTGCTTCGAATGCTGCGAGGACCTGTGCAGGAGCCATGGTTTTTGCAATGTGTGAAGACGTGGATGAAGTGCGTGCGTAGCAACGGCATGAGGTTTTTGTGCCATGAATCCGGTAAACAATTGAGCGCGGGTGGAACCCAGGGCGTGCGGGATCATGGCCAATTCGAGCATCGCCTTCTGGTTTGGATTAAAACTCTGTCGATCCCACATCACCTCCGCCAAGTTCTCTCATCTCCCCGTCTCTTTCCATCTCAAGCCAGCAATTCAAGCGAGCCAGTCGTAGTCATGTGTACGTCCACTTTCTCTTGGCCCTAGAGTTCCCGGATCAACTCCCTCCTGCTGTCCTCCGTTGCTTGTTCGGCTCCCCCTCCCTACTACTACTTCCCTACTATTTCTCGCAGTTTGCTAATATTCACCCTTTCTGCCCGGAATGTACAGCGAAACCGACAGTCAAATATTCCGACCAGCTCACGACAAGCCCCGACCCGTCCAATGACACGTTTCAGCTCCAAATCTCGCGCTCCCAGCACACCGATAACGACACCGACAATGACGGTGGCCATCATTCACCGTCCCACCCCGTTCCACCCAGGTCATTTTCAGACGCTCCAAGACCTGGTCGTCGCACGTCAGCGCAGTCAGCTCGTAGGAGGACGACGTATGGTGGACGGGCGACCATTATCCCGAACTCCATCAACCAGGACCCCGGCGCATCGTCATTGACCATGGTGCAGAGGGCAAGGTCCACCCTGTCCACCCTGTTGGTACCCGAGCACAAGGTCGGAAAGCCCCCCGGGTTCGTCCACGAGATGAAGACCATTCTGTTTGGTTCCTGTGAGTCCCACCGCCTTATCTTTTTTCCGAGTATAGAAATCGTTCTGACATGGGTTACCAGGGTTCAACGTTCTCTTACTTGCCATCCCGGTTTCTGTGCGTGTTTCGCGTAGGATCCCAAATATCACATGAACACGAGCTGATTGACGCGCCATGTCTTTTTGCATTCCCAGTGGGCCTTACACTTCGCCAAACCTCATGAGTATACCCTTGTGTTCGTCTGTATGTGACTCCTCCAAATTTATGACGTCAGGGGCGCTCACATCCCATAGTCTCCTTCCTTTCCATCATACCCCTTGCGAAGGTATGCATACATCGAGCCCCACCCCTCTCCGTTCGTCACTCACCGCGTTCCCCTCGCTCCGCAGTTGTTGGCCTTTGCCACCGATGAATTGTCAATTCGGGTGGGTGAGACACTAGCTGGATTACTCAACGCCACTCTGGTGCGCACTTCATTTCTCCTCACATCCTTCGGTTCACCACAACTTACGTTTGCTTGCAGGGTAACGCGTGAGTGTTTTCGTCAGCGCTGCCCGCATCCGTACGCTAATCGCTTCCACACCTTGCCTCGCTCCAAACGCCCCAGTGTTGAGCTAATTGTCGCCGTGCGTAAAACATGACGTGGATCAGCCTCTCGGCAGCTAACCCGCTTTTGTAGATCCTTGCGCTCGTGAAATGCGAGCTCCGCGTTGTCCAGTCGTCCCTCATTGGCTCCATCCTGAGTAACCTCTGTGAGTTTCCTGCCACCCATCAGACCCCCTGTGGAACACCGCTTGCTGACCCGGAACCTCCCCTCCCCGTCCATACAGTATTGGTAAGTGATCCCGTCGGGCTTCTTCCGGATCGGACACATTGGCTCACCTGACTTGACCAATGCGCACAGGTCCTCGGCTTATGTTTCTTTGCGGGCGGAACCAGGTTTAGCGAGCAAGGGTTCGCTCTAAGTGCGTCCATGACCGCCTTTATGGCTTCACGTGGACTCTGACAACCCTCACCCTACTTCCCGTCCGTGCACTAGGCGCCACCCAACTCAATTCGTCCTTATTAACCCTTAGCGTCATCGGCGTCCTGATCCCGGCCGCGTGAGTCTTTCTCTTGGCAACCTCGCGCCTATGCCTGGCCGCTCGCGCACGTTTGCTAAATTTTCCTCCGTTCACGGGGCTGTGTCGTGACATAGCTTCGACTTGGTCGCAGGTGACAATCAAATCAGTGGATTCGACGCCGAAACCGAACAGCGTGACATCTTGAAACTTTCCCATGGAACTGCGATTATACTCCTCTTCAGTGAGTTTGGTCTGCCATTACTCCTACGGCTGCACATTGACGTGCTCATTTCTCCCCTAGTTTACGTTTCGTACCTCATCTTTCAGCTCTTTTCCCACAAGGGCCTGTACGACGACAAGAACGATATTAAACCTGAGACGGTCAAGTACGCTCCTCGCACGGGACCCAGTGCGAAGGAAAAGACGAGGAAATTCTTTGGCCTCTCTCCTGTGAAGGAAGTCAAGGAGGACGGTGGCTCGGCAGAGGCGGGTAGCGAGGCCCATTTTGTCCAACCCCACCCAGATGACGATTTGCGACGAGTCCCAGACGAGGAACAACCTAGTGTGACCGGGGCTGAGGAAGAGGAGGATGAGGAAATCCCAGAGTTGTCTTTGTCGATGACCATCACTCTTCTCGTCCTGGTCACAGTCCTCGTTGCCGTCACCGCCGAATGGCTTGTTGATTCGATCGATGGGTTGGCTGCTGGTGGTGGAATCTCGAAGGAGTTTATCGGATTGATCCTGCTCCCCATCGTCGGTAACGCCGCTGAGCACGCCACGGCCGTCACTGTTTCAGTCAAGGACAAGTTGACGTTGAGTCTGGGCGTCGCCGTCGGAAGCAGTATCGTGAGTTCCTTCTCTCTGCAACTGTGTCGTCGGTGACGTGTAACGTGCTAACTCGCCCTCCTCCAGCAAATTGCGTTATTTGTCATCCCATTCATCGTCATCCTGGGGTGGATCATCGGCCGTCCGATCACGATGCTCTTCGACCCGTTCGAGTCGATCGTGCTCTTTTTTTCAGTCTTGACTGTCAACTACGTCGTGCAAGATGGAAAGTCAAATTGGTTGGAGGGAATGATTCTTGTGTGCCTGTGCGTCTTGACTTCCCCTTGATTGTGCTTGGTTTGGCTGACACGTGTTGTGTTGGGTTGCAGGTATATCATCGTGGCGTTAGTCTTCTGGTTCTACCCTGGAACACAGCTAGATGGACTCCTCACTTGCGCGGCGTAAAGCGGCCGATCGACTCCCCGCTTCTCTGGTTGAACCAAATCGTCCATTCTTTCTAGGTCCCCGATATTTATACCCCAACGACTCCACTATCCTTTCTTTTTTATTACCGCTCCGCCCAGCTGCCTCCCGTCTATACCACACCCATTCTACGCCTTCTATCCACGACTTCTCCCGACTCGATAACCTAGCCCCACAACATCCACTATGTGGATTATTCGCTGCCTCGTCTCCCCCTCAATTCTGGAATTGGTCACCTATCCTTTTAATTCTTCGTTTTCACTCTGTACAGGGACTAGGGGAGGGAGCTTTCGAGCATACCATTTTTTGTGAGTGTG
>Ga0307516_10009517_pt1 | contig 10824 bp, 9 predicted proteins | sample 19_EM_MG_FD_203310 | JGI IMG/M metagenome (GOLD analysis project Ga0307516, IMG submission 203310) | Populus trichocarpa ectomycorrhiza microbial communities from riparian zone in the Pacific Northwest, United States - 19_EM | ecosystem: Host-associated > Plants > Roots > Unclassified | place...
TGATCCGGTGCAGTGGTTCATGGCGATCGCGGTCGGGGTCGGGCTGGCGGGCTGGGCGGTCCGCGACCTGATCGCGCCGGTCCGGCTGAGCGCGGACACGAGCGGGGTCATCCTGGTCGTCGGCTACGCCCGCCGCCGGCACGTGGCCTGGCCGCAGATCGAACGGGTACGGGTGGACCACCGCGAACGCATGGGCCTGCGCAGCGAGCTGCTGGAGATCGACGCGGGCGACAGCCTGCACCTCTTCAGCGTGCATGACCTGGGCACGGACCCCGCGGAGGTCGCGGAGGCCCTGAACGCCCTGCGCGCCAACGCGCCACGCTAGACCAGGGCCGCTAGACCAGGGCCATCGTCCGGTAGACGGCGAGGGCCAGCAGGACCACGAAGACGGCCGCGCAGCCGACGCCCTGGACCAGGTTGCGTTTCTCGCGCGGGGCGTACGCCAGGATCGCCGCCACGACCGCGCCCACCGCCAGGCCGCCGAGGTGGCCGGCGACCGAGAGGTTCGAGACCACGAAGGTGAAGATCACGTTGATGACGATCACCGGGAGGATCGGGGCCACGCTGAGGTTCAGGCGCTTGAGCAGCACGAAGATCGCCGACATCAGGCCGAAGACCGCCGTGGACGCGCCGGCCGTCATCCCGTTCGGCGCCGAGAAGAGGTACGCCGCGACGTTGCCGCCCAGGCCGGCCAGCAGGTAGAGGCCGACGAACCGGAGCGGGCCCAGCACCCGTTCGATGTCGCGCCCCAGGAACCAGAGCGCGTACATGTTCATCAGCAGGTGCAGGATGCCGTAGTGCAGGAACATGGCGGTGAACAGGCGATACCACTCGCCCTGGGCGATACCGTGCAGGGCCAGGTCGCCGGCTGGCCCGTACACGGCGGAGCCGAGCACCGCGCCCCACTCGGTGAGCGGGGTGCTGCCGCCTAGCAGGCCGCCCCAGCCGCCGCCGGCGATGGCGTTCGAGCCGCCGGTCAAGATCGAGATGATCATTACGACGACGTTGACGCCGATCAGCGTCTTGGTGGCCGCGCCGTCGCGGCCGGCCACGCTGCCGCCGAAGGCGGTGCGCGCCGGCCGCTGGGTGCGCCTGCCCTGGGCCACGCACTCCGGGCACTGGTGGCCGACGGAGGCCTCGTTCATACAGTCCGGGCAGATCGGCCGCTCGCAGCGGGTGCAGCGGACGTAGGTCTCTTTCGACGGGTGTCGGTAACAGACCGGCGCCGTCACCGGAGACTCACTCATAGGTGCAACGGTACCCGGCCGGGGTAACTAACCGGCGACGCGCTCGATCTCCACGCGCTCGACGACGACGTCCTCGCGGGGGCGGTCGCCGGGGCCGGTCGGGGTGGTCGCGATCGAGTCCACAACCTTGGCGGACTGGTCGTCGGCGACCTGGCCGAAGATCGTGTGCCGCCGGTTGAGGTGCGGGGTGGGTCCGACCGTGATGAAGAACTGCGAGCCGTTGGTGCCCGGGCCGGCGTTCGCCATGGCCAGCACGTACGGACGGTCGAACTGCAGGTCGGGGTGGAACTCGTCGGCGAACTGGAAGCCCGGGCCGCCGCGGCCGGTGCCGGTCGGGTCGCCCAGCTGGACCATGAAGCCGGCGATCACCCGGTGCGAGATCGTCCCGTCGTAGTACGGGCCGCTGCCCTTCTGCCCGGTCCGCGGGTCGACGTAGTCCTTGGTGCCCTCCGCGAGCTCCACGAAGTTACGCACGGTCGCCGGCGCGTGGTCCGGGAACAGCTGCAGCCGAATCGGGCCGTGGTTGGTGTGCAGGGTGGCGTAAAGAGTCTCGGCCACGGGTACTCCTATCAGTGTCGCGGTCGCCGATCCGCTACGTCGGGATCGGCGCTGGACAGTTCTTTGCTAGCTCGGATCCTCCCCCATGTGTCTGATCCGGCTGCGTCGGGGTACCCGAAGGGGCACGATGACGACGTATACGTGGGAGAGAACCACAGGAGGTGGGCACTGGTGTTCGCAACGATGCGACGGAAGAACCGCAGCGCACGGATGAAGAGCGAGCTCGGTCAGAGCGTTGATCACTTCAAGCGCGCGGCCGTGATCGCCGCGCACGAGACCAGCGCAACCGTGGGTCCCAAGATTCATGCCGCCCGGGATCGCGTGCAGCCGACGGCCACGAAGGCCAAGGATGCCGCGTCGAGCAGTTGGGACAGCGCCGTGGCGACGCTGACCCCGCTGGTCGCGGCCGCGACGGAGAACGCGGCCAAGGTGAGCAAACGGACCGTCAAGGCCAACAAGAAGACCGCGAGGAAGCTGGAGCGGCGCACCAACCGGGTGCTCGGCCGCAAGCGGCGCAGGCGTACGGGCATCAAGCTCGGTGGTCTGCTCCTGGCCGGTGCCGCCGTGGGCGCGGCGGGTGCCTACGTGGTCCGCAAACGACGCCGCGAGCAGTGGGACGAGTACGACCCCAGCGGTCCGATCGGCGCCCAGGCCGGCGGGGCGGACGACGCGGCGTTCGAGCCGGCCGACGAGACCACCACGCTCGTGGTCGACGAGGGGGTCGACCAGACCTCGTCGGCGCAGCACAGCCCGACCGTGGCCCGGATGGCCGGCGGGCAGAACCCCAAGAACTGATCTCGGTCGCAGGCGGGTAGGCACCTCACCTCGGGGTGTCCGCCCGTCTTCGCGCCCGTCACTCCTCTGTGGAGTCGCCCTGCCGGGCGCGGACCGGGTCGAGGGCCGGCCCCTGCGGTAGCAGCGCGACCAGCTGACCCGGGATCCGGTCCGGCTCGATGCCGCCATACCCCAGCCGGGGCAGCACGTCGCGGCTCGCGACCGGATAGCGCCGGCCGGTGTCCGTCACGATGCTGACCGTGCCGCTGCCCGCCGGTGCCGTGGGTGAGGCGGCGGAGACGACCAGCGCGCCCTTGCCGCGGGGCACATACACCAGGTCGGCCTGCACGCCGCCGGGCACCGCCGCCGCTCCGGTGACCGGGCTGCCCTTCGGGACCGTCGGGCCGATGCGGATGCTCACGACGCCGTCGTCCTGGCCGTCGTAGGTCAGGCAGACCTGCCCCGGTCCGTTCAGGAGCACGGGCACGGCCGGCGGGAAGCCGACGTTGCCGGCGGCGGCGACCAGCAGATTCTTGGAGCGCGGCAGGTTGCTGTAGAGGTTGAGGTCCATCTCTTTCAGGTCGTACGCCTCCGGGTCGGCCTGCATCAGCCGGGCCTGCACGTCGGTGAGATCCGCGACGCCGTCGCCGAGCACCACGGCCCACTTGTCGACGGAGCTGCCCTCGCTGTGGATCTGCAGCAGCTGGCCGATCTCGAAGTCGGAGATCGTCGGCGACGGGTCGCCGAGGTCGGGGATGGTGGGCGGCTTCAGGTCCGGCCCGATCGGCACCGCGTTGATCCAGGCCGCCGCGACCGGCAGCGGCTGCTGGGTCCAGCCGAACCAGCTCTGGGTCTGCTGCAGCCGGCCGGCCGGGATGAGGAAACGCTTGTTGTTGTAGACCAGGAACGTGCGCTCGGCCGGGTCCGAGACCAGCAGGCCGCGTAGCTCGGCGGCGGGTGTGTCGGCCCTCGGCACCGGCAGCACCGTCCCGTCGGTGAGCCGGCCGCCGACCGACAAAAGGCTCTGCGGATCCGCATCCGTTGCGGCGCCTTCCGGCGCCTGCGAGCAGACCGTCCACACCTTCTCGACCAGGTCGTCCGGGGCGCTCGGCAGCGAGTCGGGCGCGTCGGGGATGCCCAGCGGATCGCCGAGCTGCACCTTGGCCAGGCTCTCCGAGGAGGCTTCCTGCAGCTTCGGCTCGGTCGCGTTGACGATCAGCAGGGCCGAGCTGTAGTTGAGCACCGGGTGCATCCGGTCGTCGGACTTCAGGTAGACGTAGCGGGCACCCGAGCCCTTCTCCAGGAAGACCACGGCCTCGTTCCGCGGCTCCACGGTGGCGCGGCCGCGGAGTAGCCCGTAGACCGCCGCGCCGCCCACCGCGAGCGACGCGACGACCAGGCTGATCAGGGCGGCGCTGCCCGCGCGGCGCAGCGGCGAACGGTGCGGGTCGGGATCATGGGTGACCAGCGCGGCCACCACTCGCTGCTGCGAGTACTGGTACGAGTGCAGCTGATCCTGGCGTGACGGCACGCGACTTCCCTCCCCAGGGCGACCTCGTCACTCTAGAGGTCGACGGGTCGCGATGGGGGGCGGCGGCCTATAGCCAGCCGTTGCGGCGGAACGCGCGGTAGAGCAGCACCGAGATGACCAGCATCACGGTGATCACCCCCGGGTAGCCGTACTGCCATTGGGTTTCGGGCATGTGCAGGAAGTTCATCCCGTAGACGCCGGCTATCGCCGTCCACACCGCCGAGATGCCGGCCCAGGCCGCGATCTTGCGCATGTCGTTGTTCTGGTCGACCGTGACCTGCGCCAGCCGCGCCTGCAGGATCGAGTTCAGCAGGTCGTCGTACGAGGACACCTGCTCCACCGTCCGGGTCAGGTGGTCCTGCACGTCGCGGAAGTAGCGGCGGATCTCCTTGGGCACCAGCCGGCTCTGCGTGGCGGTGAGCGTGGCCAGCGGCCGCTGCAGCGGCACCACGGCCCGGCGGAACTCCACGATCTCCCGCTTCATCTGGTAGATCTGCTGCACCGGGCTGCCGCTGTCGCGGGAGAACGCGCCCTCCTCGATGATGTCGAGGTCGGCCTCCACCTGGTCGGCGACCTCGACATAGGCGTCCACGACCCGGTCGGTGACCGCGTAGGCGACCGCCCACGGCCCCTGTTCGAGCAGGACCCCTCGGGACTCCAGGTCGGCGCGGACGGGCGCGAGCCGCGACGCGTCGCCGTGCCGGACGGTGATGACGAAACGCTCCCCGACGAAGATCATCATCTGGCCGGTCTCGACCACCTGCGAGGTCTCGGTCAGCTCGCGGTGCGGCACGTAGCGGGCGGTCCGCAGCACCAGGAAGTGCACCGTGCCGAACTGCTCCAGCTTGGGCCGCTGCTCCGCCTTGACCGCGTCCTCGACGGCGAGTTCGTGCAGGTCGTAGGTGTGCGCGATGGCGGCCATCTCGGCCTCGCTGGGCTCGTGCAGGCCCAGCCAGACGAACGCGTTGTCCCGGGTGTGCGCCGCCCGCAGCGCCTCGGCGGGCGAGAAGTCGCCGGGCTCGCGCTTGCCGTCGACGTAGACGCCGCAGTCGACGACCGCGGTGCCGGGGAACTCGTGCGCCGACTCGGCCGGCCGGCCGTCGGCGGTGCCGAGGAACCGGTTCATCGCCCGGGTCATGGGGGCGGTCCAGGCTCGGGACAACGACCGGTTCACACCGGTCGTCCGGCTGCGGCGCGCGTTGTTCTCGCTCATGGCTGCCTCCCCCATGGGTGCTGTCGGCTGGGTCCTCTAGGTGAGGCCTGCACGAGGCTACGCCCGCAAGGTTGCCTGCCGCGCCACGCCGCATGCCGCCGGCAAGGTGGCGCCGGACGGACCGGCCGCATTTCGGGGGGTGAAGGGTGCGATCGGCCCGCCCGGCGCCGGGGGGCGGGGGTGGGTGTCAACACGCCGGACCGCATGGTCATGCATCCAGGCGCAGCAGCATTGTGAGCCGAACGCCGGCCCCGATGGAAACCCGGGACCGGCGTTGAGGCTGATCTGTCGGAAACCCGACAGTAGGGCAGGTATCAGGCGGTCACTTCGGCGATCGCCGCGGCGAGCCGGCGGACGCCCTCGTCGATCTGGTCCACCGTGACGGCCGAGAAGGCCAGCCGGACCGAGGACTTGCCGCCGTCCAGCAGGAAGTCGCTGCCCTTGACGATGGCGACGCCCTTGCGCATGGCGGCCGAGAAGAGCTTGTCGACGTCTACCTCCGCGGGCAGGTCGACCCAGAGGAAGTAGCCGCCGTCCGGCTCGGTGAAGGTGGCGCCCGGGATGTGCTCACGCAGCGAGGCGGCCAGCACCCGGGCCCGCTCGGCGAGCGCGACGCTCACCGTACGCACCGAGCGGTCGATGTCGCCGGAGACGCAGAACTGGTGCACGATCGCCTCGGACACCATGCCGGGCGAGATGTAGAGGTTGGTGGCCTTCTTCGCGATCGCGTCGATCAGCGCGGCCGGGCCGACCAGATAGCCCACGCGGACGCCCGGGCACACCGTCTTGGTGAAGCTGGAGGCGTGCACGACCACGTTCTCCGTGTCCATCGACAGCATCGACGGGAGCGCGTCGCCACGGAAACGGATGTCGACGTACGGGTCGTCCTCGAAGATCGTGAAGCCGTACTGGGTCGCCAGCTCCAGCAGCATGCGGCGCTTCTCCAGGGAGAGCGTCACGCCCGCCGGGTTCTGGTAGTTCGGGATGATGTGCGCGAGCTTCGGGCGCAGGCCCGACTCGAGCAGCCCGCGCAGCTCGTCGACGTCGATGCCGTCCGGCTCGATCGTGACCTGGTGCACCTTGCCGCCCAGGTTCTGCAGGCTCAGCAGGGTGCGGTCGTAGGTGGGCTTCTCCACCACCACGTCGTCGCCGGCCATCACCAGGTGATTGAAGAGGAACGCGTCGGCCTGCAGCGAACCGTTCGTCACGATGACCTGATCGGGGGAGACCCCGTGCTTGTCGGCGATCCACTTTCGCAGCGGGACGTAGCCGACGGACGTGCCATAGGCCGTCACCCCGGCCGGATCGGCGTCGAAGGCGCGCGCGGCGGCGGCCTTGAGTCCTTGCACGTCGACGATGTCGAGGGACGGTGCCCCTCTGGCGAACGAGATCAGCTGCTCAGCGGTCATACCCCCAGCTTACGAGCCGGCTCTATACCATTTATCGCGCGTACCCCGCACCGCCGCGCGCCTGCGCCCGCTCGGTATGTGAACCCACCGCTATCCTCGGCTGGCACGCCCCTCACCTCCGGAAGGAACCACCCCATGATCGGTCTGGTACTCGCCGCCGGCGCCGGACGCAGGCTGCGTCCGTACACCGACACGCTGCCGAAGGCGCTCGTCCCCGTGGACGGGGAAACCACGATCATGGACATCTCCCTGCGCAACCTCGCGGCTGCCGGGCTGACGGACGTGACCATCGTGGTCGGCTACTGCGCCGGCGCGGTCGAGCAGCGCAAGGACGCCTTCGAGCAGAAGTACGGCGTGCAGATCACCCTCGTGCACAACGACAAGGCCGAGGAGTGGAACAACGCGTACTCGCTGTGGCTGGCCCGCGATCGGTTCGCCGAGGGCGCGCTGCTCGTCAACGGCGACACGGTGCATCCGGTGAGCGTCGAGGAGACCCTCCTCAGCAATCGTGGTCCCGGGATCCTGCTGGCCGTAGACAATGTGAAGAAGCTTGCTGACGAAGAGATGAAGACCACGTTCTCGGCGGATGGCCAGCTGACCAAGATCACGAAGCTGATGGATCCCGCCGAGGCGTTCGGCGAGTACATCGGCGCGACGATCATCGAGGCCTCGGCGGCCTCGGCGCTCGCCGACGCGCTCAAGACCACCTGGGAACGCGACCCGAACCTCTACTACGAGGACGGCTACCAGGAATATGCGAACCGCGGCGGTGAGATCCGCGCGGCCACCATCGGCGACATCCCGTGGGTCGAGGTGGACAACCACGACGACCTCGCCAAGGCGCGGGAGATCGCATGCCGTTACTAGCCCGCAGCGTCCAGACCCCACTGCACATCGACGTCCGGCGGGGCGCGGTCACCGACCTGGCGGCGATCCTGGCCGACGGCCGCATCTCCGCGGGCGGTGAGGTCGCGGTCGTGGTCGGCCCGGGCCAGGGCGAGCGGATCGCGGAACTGATCCGGCCGTCGCTGCGCTCGGCCGACATCTACACGACCACCGGCGGCACCCTCGACGCGGCCATCGAGCTGGGCGCGAAGCTGCGCTCCCGGCCGTACGACGCGGTCGTCGCGATCGGCGGCGGCAAGACGGTCGACACCGCCAAGTACGCCGCCACCCGGTACGCGCTGCCCATGGTGTCGGTGGCCACCAGCCTGGCCAACGACGGCGTGGCCTCGCCCGTGGCCAGCCTGATCCAGGACGGCATCAAGGGCTCCTACGGGGTGCACATCCCGATCGCCGTCATCGTCGACCTGGACTTCGTGGAGAACGGCCCGGAACGCATCAACCGGTCCGGCATCGGCGACGTGATCAGCAACATCAGCGCCCTGGCCGACTGGGAACTGGCCCGCGAGGTGCGCGGCGAGCCGGTCGACGGCCTGGCCGCCTCGCTGGCCCGGATGGGCGCCGAGGCGCTGCTCAACATGCCGGGCGACATGACCGACGACGCCTTCGTCACGGTGTTGGCGGAGGCGCTGATCTCCAGCGGGCTGGCGATGGCCGTCTGCGGCAGCAGCCGGCCGTCCAGCGGCGGCTGCCACGAGATCATGCACGCGACCGACTCACTGTTCCCCGGTACGGCCTCGCACGGCGAGCTGGCCGGCCTCGGCGCGCTGTTCTGCACGTTCCTGCGCGGGGATCAGCGCCGGTTCGCCCAGATGTCGGAGTGCCTGGCCCGGCACCGACTGCCCCGGACCCCGGCCGACGTCGGCCTGGACGTGGCGCAGTTCGTGGAGATCGTCGAGTTCGCCCCGAAGACCCGGCCGGACCGATACACGATCCTGGAACACCTCGCCATGTCCCCGGACGAAATCCGCAGGAAGCTGGCCGACTATGTCGACGCCGTCGCCGACCGCTGACCCCCGCGGGCCCCGCCACGCGAGCGCCTCCGGGCCCGCCGGCGACCGTCCCACGGTCGCCGGCGGTCAGACGGCCTCGCAGCCGGCGTCCACCGCGCCCACGGCCGCGGACTACTACGCCGTGAACCGGGGCGGCGGGCTGTTCAGCGAGGCCGTGAGCCAGCGCCTCGGCGCCCAGATCGCCGTCTTCGCGCACAAGCACCAGCTCTCCCCCACCGTCCTGACCGTCGGCAACCTCGGCCTGAGCTGCCTGGTCTCGTTCGTGGTGGTGGCGGCCGCGGGCTCGGTCGCGGAGGACCGGGTGTGGGCCTGGCCGATCGGCCTCCTCGCGCTGCTGGGCTGGCAGTTCGCGTACGCCCTGGACTGCGCCGACGGCCAGCTGGCCCGGGTCACCGGCCAGGCCAGCCCCGCGGGCGGCCGGATGGATGTGCTCTGCGACGTCGCGGCGCAGATCGCCCTGTGCGCGGCGCTCGCGGCCACGGCCGACGCCCAGGTGCCGGAGACGCCCGCCTGGCTGCTGGCTGCCTTCGCGGGCACCTGGATGGTCAACCTGGTGACCTCGGTGATGCAGTCGGGCGCGCAGGCGGCCAGCATGCTGACCAGCCGCACGCTGCCCGTGCGCCTGCTCAAGCTGGTCCGCGACTACGGCGCGGTGATCGCGCTGGCCGGCGTGGCACTCACCGTCGCGCCGCAGTGGATCGTCTGGCTGATCGGCGCGTTCACCCTGATCAACGCCGGTTTCCTGGCGGCCAGCATCGCCTTCGCGGGCCGCGCCTCCCTGCGCGGCTGAGCCCCCGAAGTCAGACGCGGACCGGGATCGCCGAGGAGGTGCCGAGGAGCTTGCCCTCGGCGTCGAGGGCCTCGGCCACCACGTACTCCGGCGTGCCCGGCAGGGTCAGCGTCGTTTCGAAGCCCGTGCGGGCCGCCTCGACCGACTCGGTCAGGGCGCCCGGCTGGCCGCCCGCGCGGGCCCGCCACTTGGCCACCTTCGTGGCGCCGTTCCAGCTGGCGCTGACGATCACGTTGCCGCCGTCCACGTGCAGGCCCAGGGCCGGCTGGTCGAGGGGCGCCCCGGCCCACTCCGCCCGGTACGCCCGGTACGACTGGTTGTCCAGCGGCAGATGCCCGTCGAGCCGAACCGTGCCGTCGGGGGCGTACTCCGTGAAGTAGGGCTTTTGGCCCCAGCCGATGAACGAGCCGCCGTCGGCCAACTCCCGGAAGTTGCCCTGGGTGGGCGCGGACAGCTTCTGCGGGTGCAGGAATTCCCGCACGAACGAGACCGTCTTCGCCGCCTCGTCGACCTTGAAGACCAGGCCGCGGGACTGCTCGTGCTCCTTGGTGACGCCGGCGCCGTTGTCGAAAACGCTGTACGACCCGTCGCGGCGCCGCCGGAAGTCGTGCTGCCAACTGAACTTGGCCCGCTCCTCGACGGCGAAGTCGGACTTCTTGCCGCCGATCCGCCACATCACCGCGCCGGACTTCTTATTGATCTTGTAGGTGGTCCAGGTGTGCCGCGCCGAGACCATGATGTTGCCGTCGGCGTCCAGCCCCACCGAGTTCGCGTGGAAGTAGTCGTACGGCAGGTGCGCCGAGTCGCCACCCGGCAGCGGCGCGTACGACTCGTCGAGTCCCACGTGGTCGCGGGCCCGCCACTCGAACAGCCGCTGCCCGGTCCTGATGTCGATCTCCTGGATCACCCCGTCGTGCAGCACACCGTCCGCCGGGCCGCCCACGGCCGTCAGGTCGTACGGGATCGGGTCGTAGACCCAGAACAGCGCGGTGTCGTTCGGCGTGATCACGAAGTCGTGCTGATCGGCCTGCTCGGAGCCGGCGGCCCGGACCCGGGCGAGTTCCCGGTACGACGTGTCCACGATGACGAACTCGCCCTGCCCGACGCCCTGCCCGCCGGTGCCCCCGATGGTCCCCTCCCACCAGGTCAGCACGGTGTTGTTCCGGTACTGCTGGACCTTGAGGTCGATGGCGACCGTGGCCGGGTCGGGCACCTTCTTGAACCAGACCGGCGAGCCCTGGTCGTCGACGACCAGCGGGCCCCACAGGCCGGTGCCGGAGGCGGGGGTCAGGTAGATGTAGCCCGGCGCCGTGGCGTTCGCCGGGGTCGTGATGGTCACGTCCGGCAGGGTGCGCAGATCCGGGCGCGAGCGGAACTTCGCGGGAC
>Ga0307516_10009518_pt1 | contig 10824 bp, 10 predicted proteins | sample 19_EM_MG_FD_203310 | JGI IMG/M metagenome (GOLD analysis project Ga0307516, IMG submission 203310) | Populus trichocarpa ectomycorrhiza microbial communities from riparian zone in the Pacific Northwest, United States - 19_EM | ecosystem: Host-associated > Plants > Roots > Unclassified | place...
CAATTTACACACTTTATTCTTTCCCATAGTTACTGAGTAGCCAGGAGGAATGTCCATATACACCTCCTCTTCAAGGTCACCATGAAGAAAGGCGTTCTTCACGTCAAACTGAAGTAATGGCCAATCTAGATTCGCTGCAATAGACAACAATACTCTGATAGTGTTTAGTTTAGCAACTGGAGAGAAAGTTTCTCGGTAGTCTACACCATATACCTGTGTATACCCTTTTGCCACAAGTCTTGCCTTATACCTTTCCACAGATCCGTCTGCTTTATATTTCACAGAAAACACCCACTTGCACCCCACTGTCTTCTTTCCTCTCGGTAATGCTACTAAGTTCCATGTTTTATTTTTCATTAAGGCTTCCATTTCTTCTCTGATTGCTTGGGTCCACTTCGAGTTTTTCATGGCTTCCTCCACTCCTGTAGGGACGTGATTGGTAGAGATGTCATGCATAAAAGTCTTGAGTAAATCCGGCAGTCCCTGTGTGGACACATAATTAGCAATGGGGTATCGTGATCTTCTTTCTTCAATATCTGGTGAGTATCGCCTTGGTGGTTTCCCACGATTGTGCCTGTGAGGTAGGATATAACCAGCAGAAGATTCTATGATATTGGTGTTCAAAGATCTTACCTCGGGATCATTCTCAGGAGTTGGGTGTTCGGGTACCATAGAGGGGGAAGAAACTGCACTGTCTGCACTGTCGTCTTGATGATGGGAAAATGCAACTTCTAGAACTACATCTTCTGCAGCTTCTGGAATTTCTACAGCTTCTAACACTGTATCTTCTGCACCTTCATGATTGGCTTCTTGATGAGGAGCACAAGCTGACTGTATTGGTTCCACATGTACTTTAGACAGGCCCGGCCAGTTCAGTTCCATCCATTTCGATTCTTCTTGTTTTGTCTCCCCTTGAAGAAGAGAATCGGGTGGAAAAAAAGTTTATGTTTCCGTGAAGGTGACATCCATCGAGATATAAATGCAATGCGAAGCAGGATCATAACATCTATAGCCCTTCTGATGAAATGCATATCCTAGAAAAAGACATTGACGAGCACATGGATCCAGCTTAGTTCGCTGGTTCTTATGAAGATGGACATAAGCCACGCACCCAAACACACGGGGTGGAAGCATCAAGACTGAAGGCAGAGGAGTATGTTTTGCAAGAACTTGTAATGGAGTTTGGAAACTCAGCACTTTAGAAGGTAAACTGTTCAGGAGATGCACAACAGTAGTAACTGCATCAGCCCAATACCGAGAGGGAGCATGAGCATGGATGAGGAGAGCTCTGGCAGTTTCAAGAATATGTCAATTTTTTCGCTCAGCAATACCGTTTTGCTGAGGAGTTTGAGCACATGAGGTTTTATGAAGAATGCCGTGAAGATTGAAATAATCACGAAATTGGTGATTAACATATTCACCACCATTGTCCGAACGAAGCACTTGAATCTTAGCAGAAAATTAGGTGTTTACCATAGCATGAAATGATTTAAACACACTGAATACTTCATCTTTATGTTTTAGCAGATAGAGCCAAGTCATGCGGGTGCAGTCATCCACAAAGAACATAAACCATTTAAACCCTGATATTGTATGAATTGGAGAAGGACCCCACACATCGGAATGTATCAAAGAAAACAGAGTATCCTTTTTATTCAAATGCCCAGGATAAGTGACCCTATGGCTTTTTGCTAAAGTGCAGGTTTCACATTGAAAATCAAAATGTTGCACTTGAGAGAACAACTCTGGGAACAGGTGTTTCATATAAGTGAAGGACGGGTGTCCTAAACGATAGTGCCAAAGCCAGATCTCCTTCTCTTTTATTCCAACCGAGTGCTGCATATGATGTGTTCTTCCCATACTGAAGTCTTCCACATAATATAGTCCCCCTCTCTTAGTACCACGCCCAATGATCTCCTTGGTGAGAATGTCCTGAATAAGACAGAAGGTAGGATACATAAGCACAAGACAATTAAGATCAGAGGTTATTTGGCTTACGAAGAGGAGCTTATGAGACAGAGATGGAACAAGTAATGTATTAGGCAGCTGCAATGTATGTGTTAATATCACTATGCCTGCACCAGTGACTGGGGAGATGACACCATTAGCATTGGCGATATTGGTACGTCTTGGTAAGGATGTTTTGATGAAATCTTGAGCATCAAACGTCATGTGATCAGTAGCGCCAGAGTCCAGTAGCCATGTACCACATTCAGCATCATAAGGTGAATTAACACAAACACAACCAAGGTTACCTGGGTCTGAGGATGAGGAACTGTGAGGTTGTAACTGTGGTGTAAAGGACAGGTAAGGTTCTGTATTAACCACTGCTGCAGTGCCAAGGGCCACTTCTTTATTAGCTGTGTCACGATGTTTTTTTGCCTGGAGGTCATTCCACCAATCTGGATACCCATGCAACTTGAAGCAATTTTCACGTGTATGCTTTTGATTTCCACAATGAGTGCATTTTAAGCCTTCAGTTGATGCTTGAGATTTCTGCTTCCCATGATGTATATTAGAAATAGAGTTGGTTTGCCCAAGTCGCAGTCCCTTGGTGGCGAGAACAGCCCCAGGAATATTCTCGTTGTCAGTGATCATAACAGTCTGGCGACTTGCTTCACGGCGAACATGAGCATATGCTTGCTCAACAGTAGGGAATGGACGAAGTTGCAGTACATCTCCTCTGATTTTGTCCAATCGATTGTCAAGGCCATCCAAGAAAACATACACCCGGTCTTCTTGAATGATAGTATTGTACTTGTGAATATCAATTGCACACTCCATTGGATTAGGACGCCGAAAGTCAATCTCACGCCATAACCCCTGAAGGTCGTTGTAGTATTGTTCCAGAGTCCCTCTAGCTTGTTTGAGTTGTGTCACACGATGTCTCAGGTCATAAACCTGAGATGTATCACTTCCATCAAAGTAAGTAGTAGCAATGGAGTCCCACACCATCTTTGCAGTGGGGAACCGCATAAAATTCCCTATTAATGAGGGATCCATCGAGTTAATTAGCCATCCTTTGACAATGGCATTGTCTGTACGCCATTTGCGGAAGAGAGGATCTGTTGCTGGTGGTTGTGGAAGATCACCATTGATATATCCCAATTTGTCTTTGCCTGAGATGTACATCTCGACAACTTGGGACCAGAGGGCATAGTTGGTGCCATTCAACTTGATGCCGATCGGAGTAGCAGGAGGCTCAGTAGTCATGGTCGGTGTTTGGATTTTGCTAAGAGCCTCAATGATTTTTGTGGTGAATTCTGTAAACATGGACTCTGGTTGAGTTACATCAGAATGCTCTATACCAGCTTCTGAAGTCATAGTAGGCGGAGGGAAGAAGAGAAAGAAGAAAAGGAAAAACAAAGGCGAGTATTAGGGGTTTTTGAAGCAGAAAAAGGTAGAATGCTCTGATACCATGTCAAAATAATTACCCTTTATTTCTGATTGAAATTAACACAGTGGCTTGTTACATATTTATACTACTAGAATGAATCTTCTATTTTAATCTATACATATTCAGTTCCTATAATTATGCTATCCTGAGATGGAAAGATATTCTTTCCATCTCTGTTCCTATATTCCTATTACACATGTTTTACAGCTCACGCCAATAATTTGTGCAGTAACACATTTGACGAGATTTACCGACAAGTAACAGCAAAAACTTGCTAGATGACCCGAGGTGGGTTGGATTTTTTTAAAAAAACAAAAATGTAATTGAAAATAAAATATAAAAAAAAGTGAAAAAATGTCATTGCACGCGGGCATGACCTGGACACAAGGGATATGAACGAAATGTTGTCCTAACATTGGTTTTTAAACGTAAGACTCATCCACGTCAAAGTTCAACCATTTTATCTGTAGAATATGGAGATAAGATTATTTGAATTTTAAGAACTATAAATTTTAAATTCTATTTTTTGGTGGAAAAAAAAAGAAGAAAGAAGATTTTGAAGCTTGATGTTGGCTACGCGTAGAAACCCGAACATGATTGCAGGGATTTTGAGGCATGATTCATGTAATCAGCTTTAAGCCAAGCAGTCCTGGACCTTGATCCAGGTCAAACTAGACAAAGTTGAATTATGTATGGGCTCAAATTTAACCTCATATACTTTTTTTATGCTATTATTTTTGAGTTTTTATGATAATTTGCTTTTTTTAATTTCTTGTTTTTTTATTTATATAATAAAACATATTATAATTTTTGTGAATTTTTAGCATTTTATCTTTACTAAGAACTAATACATGAGATTCTTTTATGCAACTCTTTGTATTGTATTTCTATTATATCGTATTAATAAATCATTGTTGATGAAAATTAGTTGATTAAATAAAATATAATTTATTTTATATATTTTTTGATAATTTATGTTAATTAAAAAAGCATTAGGATGAGTAAAAACATATAACATATGTATAATGTAGTGAACTTTGTGTGTATAAAAACAATCAAACAACAATGCAATTTATCTTAGGTAGGGTGCACTGGGGGTGATGTTTCTTCCCTTTGCACAACCAGTTTCTTACACAGACCCTTGCAGATCATAGGTTTCTAGCGACCATAATACCAAGGAACGACTTCTGAACATTAATCATAATTTTATGATTAAATTCAAAAACCTTTCCAACACCACACATCACATAAAAAACACGACAAAAGCCCCTGTCATCACCAACAACGTTATAGGGGCATCCACAACAATTGCCTAGGAGTAGTTTTAGAGAGAATTGGCGACCTACTCCTAATATGGATATTAGCTATTATGTATTAATCATTTCTGATTTCCTGTTTATAGCAAGCAAAACAACATTTTACTAACCTTTTGTTACATTTATATTGTGTTATTTTGTGTCTTCAAGTGCTTCTCTGTTTTGTTGTTCTCTCCGAAAATGTTCGTTCCTAGCTTGCAGTTGCTGCTCTTGTGTCGCGGGTCTCCTTTCTTCCTAGCAAGTGTATGATAGGTCCCAATCAAGCTATAAATGTTATAGTGCATATTGTATTCTACTTTGGATGAGAATTAACCACAAGAGTTTTAATTGGCAATAAGCTTACCATTACTGACTTTGAAAGGGTTTAAATACAAGAATGAAAATAACAACCACTCCTAATTCTGAGATCATATCTCTAAAAATTAGGACGCTAACAACTATTGGCAACAAGCCAATCATGCATTATTGAAAATCAAATAATAATTACTTGACCTATTCTTAAGTAAGCAAGCTTTGTGGACATGACCAACAACTTAGACCAAGTCTTTGGCAAACAGAACCTACTCCCTACATGTTTCCTATACATGGAAATTGCATTTACATGACAGCTCTTAGTCCAAATACTTTGGGTTTTCACGGCCACTCTTACAGATCTTCTTGGTTTATCAATACTCCTTTCTGTGACAGAAACCTTGTCCTCAAGGTTTATATTGATGAACTTGTCTCATACTTCTTGAGTTTTTTCCCATGTAGCATCATCGAGTGGAAGTCGTTTCCATTGGACCAAACTTTCTTCAATAAATTTGAATTCGCGTTTTACCCAACGGGTATCCAATATAACCTCCGGCTCCATAAGCAATTCACCATCGTCCGCCACAGGAGGTAAGTCAATATAAATAGCAATTTGTTCTCCCAATTTATTTTTTAGAAGAGACACATGGAAGATTGGGTGTATGCGAGAGTTGTTGGGAAGCTTGAGTTTGTACGCAACGTTTCTAATTTTTTTCCTCAACTGGATATAGCCCATATAATTTACTTGCAAGCTTTTGATAGGCTCTTTTGAACACAGTCTGCTGACGGTAGGGATGTAGTTTCAGAAATACCATATCGCCAACCTGAAATTCAATGTCTTGGTATTTGGAATTAGCCTACTGCTTCATTCGATTATTTGTTGTGTTTAAATTTCTCTTAAGCTGCCGTAGCAAAGCATCTCTAGAAGTCAAGTTTTTGTCGAGTTCATGTACTGGATAATAACCTTCATGCTAATGAGGTATTGTGGGCGGAGGCCTTCCATATAGAGCTTGGAAGGGAGTCATTCATGTAGATGCAAGATATGTAGTATTATACCAAAACTCAGCCTATGGAAGGAAGGGATGCCACTTACGGGGTTGTTAGTAAGCAAAGCAGTGAAGATATAGCTCAATACAACAGTTGACGACTTCTGTTTGTCCATCAGTTTGCGGATGGTAAGCGGCGCTCATCTTTAATTAGGTGCTGGTCATTTTGAAGAATTCTCGCAAAAAATGACTAATGAACACTGGATCCCGATCACTGCTGATAGACTGAGGCATGCCATGAAGCTTGACTATTCCAGCAATGAATGTTTCAGCCACCAGTTTGGCTGTACACGGGTGTGAAATGATCAAGAAATGCACCAATTTACTCAACTTGTCAACAACAACAAGAATTGAAGTTTTGCTATTTGAAGGGGGAAGACCATCAATGAAATCCAAAGTGATGTCATCCTAAACTTGACATGGGATTGGAAGAGGCTGCAAAAGTCCTGCTGGTGATAGAGTGTCATGTTTAGTACGTTGGCATACTTCACATGAGGCCACGTATGTCTTCATCGTGTGGAACATGGACGGCCAGTAGAATTGTTGTGCTAGTCTTTTGTATGTCCGTAAAACACCTGAATGTCCACCATTGGGAGAATCATGGAATTCATGTAGAAGTTGTGAAATAATGTTGGAATAAGGAGGCACCACCACACGATTCTTGTAGCAGACCAACCCATTACGCCAGTTGTAAGGAACACCTAGATTTGCAGTTGTTTTGTCGCTGATTTTCATCATGTAGGGATTGGTGCAAGCTTCTGTTTTGATTGTATCCCATAATGGAGTGTAAGAAACAAACAAAGTATCCAGACTAGAACTGCCCCGCACTCGTGACAGGGCATCAGCTGTATTGTTGTCGCGGCCTAGTTTATAGGTGATCTCATAATCATAGCCAAACAGTTTCATCACCCATTTTTGTTGCTCAGGTTATGCGTTGCTCCAATAAGTATTTGAGGCTACGCTGGTATATTTGGATGTAAAACTTTTGACCGAGCAAAAATGGTCTCCACGTTTGAATTGTATGAATGATGGCTAACATTTCTTTGGCATACACAAACCAGGATTGTTTGGTAGTGCCTAAGGCTAGGCTCATGAATGTGATAGGCTTCCCTTGTTGACTCAAACCTGCCCCTATACCATTGCTAGAAGAGTCTGATTCAATAGTAAATAGTTCCTTGAAATTGGGCATCGCAAGTGTTGGTGTATTAGTCATGACTGTTTTGAGCTCTTAAAAAGCATTTTCTGCTGCATCTGGCCAACCAAAATTGCTCTTTTTGAGAAGGTTGGTGAGAGGTCGGGCAATAAGGCTATAGTTGCCAACAAATTTCCGATAATAACCTGTGAGTCCTAAAAAGCCACGTAACTCAGAAACATTAGTAGGCCGAGGCCAATTCAGCATAGTTGTAATTTTGTTTTGATCCACCTTGACTCTCTAGGGAGTCATAATATGCCCCAAGTATTCCAATTCTTGTAAACCGAAGGCACATTTGTTGAATTTGACAAAAAACTGATGTTGTCGTAATATTTCAAAAGCCTTTTTTAACATGTTTAAGATGCATGATCCAATTGGGGCTATAAATTAAAATGTCATCAAAGAAGAGTAGTATAAATTTGCGAAGGTAAGGGCAAAATATGGAATTAATAATTGCTTGAAAAGTAGATGAAGCATTACAAAGACCAAATGGCATAACTAAGTATTCATAATGACCATTATGAGTACGAAAGGTAGTTTTATGAATATTTATGGGATGTACTCGTACCTGGTGGTATCATGCCCGTAAATCAAGTTTGGTGAAATAAATGGTTCCATGAAGCTCATCGAGCATGTCATCAACTATCGGAATAGGAAATCTATTTTTGATGGTTATAGCATTAAGTGCTCTATAGTCAGTACAAAACCTCCATGAACCATCTTTCTTTTTTACCAACAAAGCAGGAGATGAAAAAGGACTAATACTAGATTTTATTATCCCCAATTTTAACATGTCATGAACTTGTTTTTCAATTTCAGCTTTTTGAAAATAGGCATACCTATAGGATTGCATGTTAATGGGCTATGTTCCCTCCTTTAAAATGATGTGATGATCTACTTCTCTTGTGGGGGGGAAGTTGTGTTGGCTCCTAGAATAAATTTTCAAATTCCTCCAATTGTTGTTTTATTTCCGGATTGACACTCTGTGATGTAGGATTAGCTGAGGATTGAAGGCAGATGGCAAACATATAACTCCATTGTCGTAAATCCTTGGCAATAGCTTTCATTTGATGTGGATTGAATTGATGTATCCATCCCCTACAAGATATGAGTTCGGTTGTGCCACTGGAACTCCATTGTTAACTGCTTCCAATTACATACCACAGTGCCCAATTGTTCTAGCCAATATACTCCTAAGACCAAATCCAACCCAACTAATGGTAAGGCATATAGAGTGAGGACAAAAGGAATACCTTATAGTGCAATGTGAACATTTTCAAATCTTCATTGACATTTTAAGGGTCCTCGATTCGCAACCCTAACATTGAAGGATTTTGTTGGGACTATTGGTAATTGCAACATATTAGCCATCTTTTCACTGATAAAATTATAAGTATACTTGCTATCAATGAGAACAACCATCTCATAGGGCCCAATTTTTGCCAACACCCGCATGGTTTTATATGTGCATGAAGTGATATTTCAGGTTGGAATTCCATCGAGCTTTCGGTGTCATCTCCATTTGGATATTCACAGCAGCCTTCTAACAGGAGAAGTTGTGGTCCCCTGCACCTATGACCAGGTGTGAATTTCTCTTCACAATTAAAACATAGGTCATGTGCTCTTCTCTTCTGCATTTCATCCCAGGATAGTCTTTTTATAGGCGGAGCTGTTTTGAATCTTGTTGGTAGAGGGTAGTCTGCAGTAGTTTGATTGACAGATCGTGTAACTCTTTTTTGGTGGTTCAGCTGCTCATCTCTCATTCGTGCAAGACTACTAGCTTATTTTAATGATTTTGGTTTGAACATTCTTATGCCATCAGTTATCTCTGGTTTGAGGCTGCCCATAAATGTTACTACTAAAGCTTTCTATGGCCATCCGTGCACCCAATTACCCAGTCGTTCAAACTCCTTTTGATACTCACGCAAAAATCCTTCTTGTTTTACCTTTGACAAGGCTTTATCAAAGTCCTCACATTTAGTAGGACCAAATCTTGCCCACAGTTCTTCCTGAAAAATGCCCCATGTCACCTCCCTACCCTCTTCTTTATAAGATCTTCACAACTATTGCCGCCATTGATTAACCTCACCTTGTAGGTGGAAAGAATCTAGAGCTACCTTTTAAGATTCAGTGGTGCCTTGAAATTCAAATAATTGATCCACTCTTGTGAACCATTCAGTGGGGTCATCTCCAGAAAATCAAGGGAACTCCAAACTGGCTAATTTAGAAGAAAGTTATCCTTCTTCTGAAATTTCTTGTGATTCCTCTCTTATGGGACGAGAATGTCCATTAGGAGAGCTGGCAGTAGGGTCAGAAGGGTTACTAACTGATGCAGTTTGATTGGATAATAGGACTTCAGAGAGCTTGCTAAGAACATCCTCTATGTGGTGCAACTTGTTAGTAACACTAGTCTCCATACGGCTAAAACTGTTTTGGAGTCCACCCAATCCAGCTTCTAAACTTTCAATCCTCTCTTTATTTTTTCTCATGGCTCTGATATCAATGATAAGTCCCAATCAGGCTATGAATGTTATAGTGCATATTGTATTCTACTTTGGATGAGAATTAACCGCAAGAAATTTAATTGAAAATAAGCTTATCATTACTAACTTTGAAATGGTTTAAATACAAGAATAAAAATAACAACCACTCCTAATTCTGAGATCATATCTCTAAAAATTAGGACACTAACGGTTATTGGCAACAAGCCAATCATGCATTATTGAAAATCAAATAATAACCACTTAATTTATTCCTAAGCAAGTAAGCTTTGTGGACATGACTAACAACTTAGACCAAGTCTTTGGCAAACAGAACCCACTCCCTGCATGTTTCCTGCACATGAAAATTGCATTTACGTGACAGCTCTTAGTCCAAATACTTTGGGTTTTTCACGGCCACTCTTACAGATCTTCTTAGTTTATCAATGTCTTTGCATAGTTTTTTCCCTTGAGCAATAACTTTACGTATTAATTTTGTGTGTTTTTTTTACTAGATCATTTGACACATGCATTGTACGGGTAGACAATGTTTCTCAAATGTAAAACAATTGTTTCGTTGCTAATATTTTTTGTAATAGAAAAAAAATTTATATCATGTAGGAATTGATTTATCGTGACTCGATTATCTTGGGAGGTCTAAAAAGACAACCTAGATGACAAGTAAAAACACAATTTTGATTAAAAATAAGTATTTAAGATGATTTTTTTAATAAAAATTTGAGATAACCCGAGTTAACCTGTCAATATAAATACCAAGTTATGAGATCAAGATAACCCTATAGAAAGCGAATCAAAACAAATGATGAAATTAAATTTCCAATAAACTGAATATCGAAGGGTGAAATTGAAAAACAAAATCAATAAAAAAGATCCCTAAAAAATAACTAGAGTCAACCTAAGTTAACCTGATAAACCTATGACTCGAGTTATGAGATCAAAATAACTCAATAAAAATAAAATTGAGATAAATTATTAAGCTCAATTCTCAATCAACTTATTGTTGAAAAATAAAATTGAAAAAAAATCAATTAAAAAAAACACAAAAAAACAATTCAAGTAAACTAGGATTAACTTGACAAAC
>Ga0307516_10009519_pt1 | contig 10822 bp, 16 predicted proteins | sample 19_EM_MG_FD_203310 | JGI IMG/M metagenome (GOLD analysis project Ga0307516, IMG submission 203310) | Populus trichocarpa ectomycorrhiza microbial communities from riparian zone in the Pacific Northwest, United States - 19_EM | ecosystem: Host-associated > Plants > Roots > Unclassified | place...
GGGACATGAGATAAGATAAGATAAGGAATGTGGAAACATGTCATGGTTGAGCGAAGTTAAATGAGTGGGCGCTTGGGACTTAGAAAGAAAAAGAAAGAAAGGGGAAAAACTGGCGAAAATCATGACACAACTCCAAAACTAAACCACTACCCCTCCGAAGCTCCACCACTTCGACGGGCACTTCGACCGCGCGTTGCGAGTCGCGACGCTCCTGTGCTTCGACCCTACGAGTTGCGACGTTTCCCTACGATGTGCGACATTTCTTCACGATGTTCTGATGCTTCGTGCAGAGGGTCTTGACCAGTTTCGAGGGTTGCCATCGTACGCGAGATTCGGCCGATCTGACCGCACCCAGAAACGACACGGAACAGCGCAATCAGAGGGATAATGTGAAGGGTAGCTGCAGACAGATCAGGTCACTGAAAGGGTGAGGAGGTAAATGAAAATACCTCCAGCAATCATACAGCACATTTTCTTTCCCAGCCCATGGAGCTCAACAAACTTCCATCTGCTCATACCCTTCTCACCCAGGCCAGAGAGCTTAAGATCCCAGACATTCCCGGGACTTCTTCCTATACTGTGCATGACTATCAGATCAGTATGTCTGTGCCATTCTGTCCAATAAGAACCAAACCTTTCACACCGCAAGGCTATCTGAATCTCAATCAAAGACCTCCAGAACTTGTTGACGTCAGCATTGCGATTATGGAGATCGTGTGCAGTGGTTAGTGAAAGGAGTGTGCCATTGCCAGCGGAAAAGTGGTTAATGGTCACAAAGTCTTGAACTGCCTGTCCAACATCAAGGGCCTTGCAATACTCAGCCAACTGAAGAACAAAATCTCTTGCCTCCGTGCCCAAGATAACGGTAGATTCAACCTCCAACCACTCCACCCTCCGTCTCTTTGACTGGCCCTGGGCTGGGGAGTCAGGAGAGTCTGGGTTGCTGTCCATGTCAGTGTCTGCATCACCTGCCGGGGGTCCAAAGGTCCTGCGCACTGCACCTTTGTTAACCCTTAGTCGAATATCAGCCCTAGCTGTAGAGGGATGGTATGCATTGGCAGTATGTGGCAACCTTGGATCCACCCTCCTCCATGGAGGGCATGACTGCAGTGGTTGAGGACATTGGGACCGGATTCAGGGTGGACGGACTGACCTGTTGAAGAGCTCCAGCAGTGGGGGGAGAACGTTGGTCTTGCTGCAAAACCCCCATGTGAGATTGGGAACTAGATCCCATAGACTGAACCGATACAACATGATGAGAATAAAGTGAGTAAGCGGTCAGAAAAAAACTCACCTCCTTGTGCGCAATAACCTCCTTGAGCTCTTCCACCTCCTCCATACTGAGGCAGCCAATGGAATCATGATAAAATGACAGTAGAGTTGGGAACCCAGAAGGGGCTTCTCTGAGAACCAACCAGAGTTCAAATAAGACCGACGCAGTGGAATACTCCTCGAGGATACCCGGAGGTAGACCGCCAATGCCCGAACAAGGAGACCAGTACATGGGAGCCAAATCTATCGGTGGTGGGATCAGGGCGCGGCACTGAGAAAGGGGAGGGAGGGGAGGAGTACAAGTGGGGACAGGCAGGAACGACGTTGAAGGCGGCTTGAATTTGAAAAAAAGCTAAACCACTGAAGGTGTTTTTGCTTTTTTTCAAATACCTTAAGCGGCGAAGAAGCAAACCTGTCAAACTTGCCGGACGCGGCAGGGAGGAAAGAGTGGAGGAAGTGCAAAAAGAGTAAACTGACAAACCTCCTTGAGACCCGGGCTTACAACCAACAAGGAACCATGTTGGTTCCAGCTGCAACCTAGAAGTGGTGTATGGCGGGCAACGGCAGGCGGGATGTGTGGCGGCGTTGACGGTGAATAACCGCGGAGGTGGCAACAGAGACGGAGGTGGTCAAGTTCAGGAGTCCGCTGGCGCCCGAGAACCATGCGGCATGTGACCGTGTTGAACTCGGGAAGTTCGACCCGCCTTTACGGCATGCGCCTTACGGCCGCATTGTATAATGGCGCCGTTAGAGGGCAGCCAAGTAGATAGTCACATGATCATATGTCACACATCAGTAACGTGTGAAATGTCACTCCTATGTTTGTATATATACCACATTAGGCGTGTGAATATGATCTAACACTTCTTGCTCTCTACCTTCACCATCCACTAAGCAACTCTCTCACCCATACCAGGTAAGTCATTGCGTCCTGTCTGGCGCTGACCTGGCGTCTGCTCAACAGACCGGACATCCCACCTTATCTCAAGTCCCCAGCACCCACCCTATCCTCGCCCACCTCAGCGTCAGTCCCCTCTCCCTGTGTGTTCTGCTGGGTTCTAACGGTTTTGAATTTCTAGCCATTCCGGCACCCGCTATCTTCGAACGAGACATCGAGCCAATCTCCGTTTCACCCCCTGCCGCTCACCCAGATCCACACCAAACCGCCTGCGGTCACAACAGTTGTTGAACTCGGGAAGTTCGACCCGCCTTTATGGCATGCGCCTTACGGCCGCATTGTATAATGGCGCCGCTAGAGGGCAGCCAGTAGATAGTCACATGATCATATGTCACACATCAGTAACGTGTGAAATGTCACTCCTATGTTTGTATATATACCACATTAGGCGTGTGAATATGATCTAACACTTCTTGCTCTCTACTTTCACCATCCACTTAGCAACCCTCTCACCCTTACCAGGTAAGTCATTGCGTCCTGTCTGGCGCTGACCTCGCGTCTGCTCAACAACAGTGAAGCCCTCAACCAGTCTGTTCCCTCTCTTCTCAACACTGCCATTGAGCCTCTCGCCAGCGCCCACACAACTACCACACCAGGTGTCCCCTCAAGCCCTAACCCTGACGATGGCAAAATTTCCATGATCACGCCTCATCCCGCCTTCCCAAGTCAGTCCTCCTCGACTTCCCCGATATCCACAAGCAGTCATATCCCATGCTGATGGATGTCCCCCAGTTTCCTATCCCTCCCACATCCCATTTGAATGCCCCCCTTCCCAGCCAACTCGATGCCCCCCGAGACAACATCTCCGACCCCTCCCCTCTCCCTTGCATCACATACACCCTCCATCACACAAGGCCAACCTCTTCCGTGACCTTTGCCGCTCTCTACCTTTTGCAACGACTGAGGGCACAGCTCATTGCTGCTTGTGGTTCCTCCGGGCACCGCCTCTTCATTTTTTCGTTCGAGGGACCGGGTCCCTGTCTGACACACTACACCCTTCCCGCACCTCCTCTGGACCGTTCGCGCTCCTGAGGCCGAGTATGGGCAACATTCCCATTGCCATCCCATCCTTTGGTCCCAGGGCCCCTTCATCTCCACCATCAGCTGTCCCCTCGATTCCTTCGGAGGAATCCTTGCGAGGGCCGTTGGTTGGGTCGTGTCCTGCGCCCGCGGATGTTCCCCAGCTGCCCACTCCTCTCGCTTCCCATTCAAGTGTCCCCTCCCCGGCTGACTCGATGTCCCCCGCAACTCCACCGGGCTACGAGGGTGGCAGCGCCAGGATCGTCTCCTAGGCTGCGCCCAGCGCAGTGCAGATAGTGGGAGACGGTGTCTCTATGCCCTATCATATCCACACGTGGAAATCATCCTCCCAGTGCCGCCCCACCCGAGGGCGCAGGCGTCGGTAGGTGCCAGGCACACCTCGCCCAAGGAAATGCACCGGCACTCGGCCCCGGTGGGTTGGGCACCGTCTGCACGTTCGCCCGTCCGTGTGTGGTGGGCCTGGAGTCCCCCTATCTTTGTTCCATTCGTCACCAGTCCTGGCCCCCATTCTGTCTTCGTGCCTTGGCGGCATGGTTTTTTGTCGCTTTGGCGAGCCGCTCTCGATGGCGCCGCACTGCTTGGGGACGACGACTGTACATCCACAATCATCTGTTCACATTCCGCTTTCGAGCTCATGCACTGTATTTGGTAATTCCTATTGTAGTAGCTAGTATGGTCCAGATAGTATCGTCTATACTAAATAATAATAAAAGATTTTGGTGTGTGATTCATGGATGCCAGCAAAACGTGAATCCCGTCCGTATCAGTAACTCTAACCCGTCGAGAACAAGAATCTGGACGACGATTCCAGACTTTTGTAAGTCTGTCCGACTGACGAAAGTCGGGAGGCACTTACGGGAGTCAATCGCGACTTACGGAAGTCTTGGACGAAGGTCCCCGACATTCGAAGATCCGAGACGAAAGTCGTGGATCGAGGGAAAATTCGACGTGATTCATGACCACCGTCGGGATTGGCAACTCATGCCAAAAATTTTGTGAAAAGTACACCATTCTGGTGCGAATTAATTTTTATACAAACGGAACAGCATAACACATCAGGAAAATCTACTTTGGATCCTACGCGATTGTGAGCTATCGACGCGCTTCGGTGAAATCCCCGTGTGTTCCATGCGGTTTCCCCGTGTCCAAGAGGCCAGGTAAGAGAGAGTTCGGCGGCCGTAGGCGAGACGCTGAAATTCAGGGGACAGGGAAGAAGTCTCGATCGTCGAAGAAGCATGCTTCTGGCGACATTCACGACATATCTTCCAAAGGAGGTGTTCCTGGAGAAGCGTCAGAAGAAGCCAGGAAGGAAGATGATGAAGACCTGTCATACCGCCTGTACTTTCTCTTGAAGCCTATATCTCCCTCCTCCGAACCCCAAACCCGGCAGACAACAAGAGTGGAGATGGTGTCGTCACCACTGATGCCTCCCCCCCATCGGACAAGTCTTCCGCGACAATGGACAGTACCTCGACGGCAAGCACCACGTGTCAGGAAAGTTGAGAGTGGAGTTTGGAACGGCACTAGGGGTGGAGATTATGAAGTTGGCGGAGGAAGCAGAAACGGATGCGGGGAGGATCGTGGAGTTGAAGGAGAGAAACGAAGGGAAGGGAAGGGCCGTCGGAGATGGAGATGTGGATATGGATGAAGGGAACGACGCGTCTCTCGAGAAGTCCCCTCACCCCAGGCTCGCCGTCCTTCTACCCCGATACCATTCTTGATCCCCAACGATCTCAAGGACCAACCCGCGGTATTCATCAGGAACATCGCCAACGCTGTCCAGGAGTTGAGGAAGGAAGGAAGAAAAGAAACCTGGCGCAGAGAGGGAGAAGTGTACAAGTTGGAAGAGCGGGTTGGACAGCTGGAATGCCAGATCGCGAAGTTGGAACGTCAGATCACCGAGCTAGAGTCGAAGGACAAGAAGGAGGACGGCGAGGAGGGATGGACCGGCGTGGTAGGAAACGGATCAAGGACTCCGGGAGGTACGCCCGGGACCAAGATCGTTTCGTCACAAGACGATGGTTCAGCAAGTCGAGAAGAAGGCGGATTGGGCGGTCAGGGATATTATCTGGTTGCGCAGCCGGATGAGGGACCTGGAGAGTTGTCGGAAGGTTTGGAGGGGGTGCAGAAGAAGGTCAACGGGTTTGACCTAAAGGTGGGAGGAGAGATGAACTACGCGGAGAGGAAGGTCATGGCCCTACCGCCCCTCCCAAGATCTGGCCGGATAGTATACACCCGCCTGGCTCGGCGATTTCCGTCCGGTCATAGAATCGTGCAGTGGGTGACGATCCGCAACGCCCCGGCAATAACAAAGCAGGCTGTGAAGTGTGCGTGAATATAAGACATACTACGTCCTGATCCCCACCCTGCCCTTCTCCGAGGTGATCCATGGTTTTAGGGATCTGGCAACGTCCATCCCCACCTGACCTACTGTGTATTGCCCATCGCCGACAAACAAAGAGGTGGCGATCCCCCTCTCAACTTCATTAATAAAGTAGGACGCCTTCCCTTCCGGGTCGACGAAAATGCCCATGTCAACCCGACAAAAGACCCGGAGGCTGGAGTTGCGCCCATCGGGGTCCATTAGGCGCCTCAGGAAACCCGCCACGAAACTGTCTAGTTCTTGCTTAGCCCGATACATGTCCACGCTGGCCAGGTCTTGTAGAGACCTGAAGATGTCAGTGATTCGATGTACATCGTGATCAGTGGTCGTTGCGAGCGATCACCGAGAGCGAAGAGGGCGGCGTGAACATTGTGGCAGAGTATGACCAGGGGGATACGGTTGGAGAGCTGGATGTGATCACAAACGCGCCACGAATGACGACCCTCCATGCCATCCGGGATTCGGAGTTGATCAGAATGCTCAAACACTATTTAACGCGATTTCGTCGAGGTCAATTGGTCTCTCTTCTGGCTCCTCGACCTCGTGCTGATGACATTCCTACAGAAACCCTCAGATCACTGCGAAGTAAGTCGGATAAGCTGCCCGATAGGCATCTCGCTCACGATCGACCATAGACTGTTGCGTATGATCGCTTTCAGGGTACGAGAGGAAGCCGATTCCTCAGCGGGGTCCAAGTCACGGAAGCTCTTGACCGAACTCGGACGGAACAATACAAATCTGAAGACGGTCGCCATCCTTCCCGTCAATCGGCACGTCCCCGTTGACGCGTTCTGGAGAAACCTGCACACTGCTTTGGGGGCCGCTGGCGCATCCACTTCGTACCTCAACCAAGCGTCAGTGTCGGACCACCTTGGTAGACACGCCTTCACGAAGGTTGGGAAGCTGAAGACCGCTGGATGGCTTGCGGATTCCCATATCACAAATTCCTGGACCCACACGCGCATCCGTCAGGTCGCGTTTTCTCCCGTGGCTGGGCTTATACCGCGCGCATGTGATAGGCGGATTGTATCATGATTGTCGGGATGGGAGATGACCCCAGCCTGGGAGAGTACGAAAAGCTGTTACAGTCGATGAAGATTACCGCCCGAAAGGAGATCCCGTGGCAGTCGCTGCGTTGAAGAACCTGAAGGACAAAGTGCAGAATGAGATCCAGAAGTACCGCGGTACCCCCACGTCACGACAGCAGATGGCTCCACATATGAATGACTTTGCCCGTTTGGCGAGGAGGTTTTGCGGTAAGTCGATCGGGTTGGTTCTAGGCGGTGGTGGGGCTAGGGGGTTATCACATCTGGTGAGTAGCTGCAACCTGGGTGTCCGCCGTACGCCAACGCTTCGTTTGGTGGGCCAGGGGTTCATCCAAGCATTGGAAGAATACGGAATTCCGATAGACCATATTGGAGGTACGTGGCCGACGTTGAGTTTGATGGACCCAACCTCACAACCGGGCACCATAGGCACCAGTATCGGGGCACTCGTCGGTGGCCTTTACGCGAGAGAAGGCGATCTTATCACCAGCTCGGCTCGCGCTAAACAGTTCAGCGGGAGGATGGGCAGTGTCTGGCGTCTGCTCTCGGATGTGACTTACCCTATCGCCGCATACACAACGGTCGGCCACAGGGGCGGTCGCAGCCGACGTTGCGCTGATCTTGTTGGTTAGGGTCACGAGCTCAACCGAACGATATGGAAGGCGTTCTACGATCTACATATTGAAGACATGTGGCTGCCGTCCTCCTGCAATACCACCAATATCATCACCTTGCGAATGTAAGTACACGAAACGGGATATGCCTGGCGGTACATCCGTGAGTAATGATTGAGGTTAGAAATCTCTGTGAGATGTGTTGATGGGTCGATGCAGGGGCATCTATGACGCTCGTTGGTCTTCTTCCACCGCTGTGTGACAACGGGTCGATGCTTGTTGATGGAGGATATAGTAGGTGGCCATGACATTGGTTGAGATCCCGTGCTAACTTGCTTGCAGTCGACAACTTGGCGGTATGCAGTGAAACCCTGTTCAACCCGAGCCGACTGATGGATGTTAGGTTTCTTCCATGTTTGCCATGGGTCCAAGCGCCGTTTTCGCATGCGACGTCGGTTCGGTACGTTGGGTGATGCTCGTCTAATGGAGCCAGCTAAAAGGTGGATTAGATTGATGACAATTCACCTCGTAACTTTGGCGATACCGCCTCTGGATGGTGGCCATTGATTAACCAATGGAATCCATTCTCAAATGCGAAAGTGTGCAAGCAGTCACGGTGATCCAGAGTAGATTGGCGCAGTATGGACCCCCTCTCCCCGTGCTGGACGTCACTTATCCAGGACGGGCGGCCATTCGGGGCGATCCGAGCAATCGTTCCACCCGCCGCCACTTTTGCCACCACACCTCCGTCTGGCACGTGAGGTGTGTGTACGTCACCATTGCCACGGACCACTCCGCCTGACGAACGACTCCCGTCCAGTAACGGCCTCCCCTTTGGCGGCCTTTCCGATTATTCTACGCTTCTCACATCCCTCCAGAAGCTGCGTTACGTGATACTATCCAATCGAAACGACCAGGTCCCAATCAACCGCCTCTCAGTCGAGATTCTCGTGCTCATCTGCGATCTCACCCTCCCACCGGACGCTCAGCCCACCAAGCCTCACCTGACAACAAGCGCCTGTTACGGATCACGAAGCTGACGCACGTCTGCAGACGTTGGAGATTGGTCCTAATATCCACACCTGTATTGTGGACTGTCTCGTTCAAGCGGGATAGCGATGACCTTGATTATGGCAGTCCCTCCGCTGGTGATGCCGATGACGATGGCAGCGTGGCCGAATCAGACGATAGCGATGTGATCGACGACAACAGCAGCGTGGTCGACGAAGGTGACACCAACCGAACACCATCCAGCGATTCCGACGACAGCGACGACGTGGCGTCCTCCCATAGTACGCTATCGATCTACCCCGATCACCGCGATGAGGATTACTCCTGGACGGCCTACATCAAAGAAGCGCGGAGTTATCATCATTTGATGCAAAACGGCCATCGAATAGCCACGTTGGATATCTCCCTCCCCGCTCCTGAGGGTGATGAGGACGAGGCAGAGAACTCGTTCGCGCGCGGTCTCCTGTTCTACCCATTCCCTGCGCTCCAGACGCTCAAGTTGCGCTGCCTTCCGAGGAGAGGCGGATTAATTCCCAGGGTCGTTCTCGATGAACACGTCTCCTCTGTCGGGGAGCTTCTTCTGGAAAATATCCTTCCGATCCAAATTATGGATTTCTCACTCAACATCACCTCGTTGAATCTCACGATCATTGGATCTGACACCTTAATCGACACGGGTTTATTCCTCCGATTCCTTGAAAAGAAACAAAACCTGCGGTCGCTCACTCTCCACAACTACGAATTCTTTCCTCTCCTAGAGCCAGTCACTCCTGTGGCTTTAAATAACCTCCGTCAGCTGGATGTCTCGAGCGGGTCGACGACGCTTCTGCGGTACTTAGTAACGCCACCTTTGGGGCCACGGTCCTTCCTCAGGATGGAAGAGATACCCTGGTGTTTCTTGGTGCGCGTGGAGAATGGCACGGCAGGGACCTCCACCACTGTTTCGACTCTAGCCCCAAGCTTGGATTCCGACGCCGATGAGTTCCTTCCTGTCTACGGTTTCCGGGGTTTTCGGTTCTGGCTGGGAAGAAGCAACTCGGGTGGTGGGTGACCCCTCGAGGGGGGTGGGGGAGGAGTTTGTGGACCGGTTTCGAGGTCGCCTGACTAGGCTCGACGATCTTTCCGTGGAATCCAAGTTCGACCACGTGGACATCTGGCACCGCTCTCTCGCGGCGTCCAAAGAACGCTGTCCAAAGCTCAGGAGGCTCCGACTTGATATCGCGCCGGAGGATTGCCCGAATACGCTGAGATCGATTCGGAAGCTTGTGAAACAGCGAGCGGAGGATGGAATACCACTGGAGGTGGTTGAGCAGACCGACCTTTCGCCCTCTGCGGTGGGTGTTTGGAACGATCTGTACAACCGATGGCGGATCGAGGGTTATTTGGTGAGGAGAGATTTGAGATTATTCAGAGGGGTTACCATGGCTCGAACATTGTATAGATGACCGTGTTCTGTAGTTGTCTTCCAGCTCAATAGAATCGACCCAAATCACCACACCCGGGGACGTGGGTATGGCATTCGTGTCATGATTTTCGCCGTTTTCCAACATTTCTTTGCCTAAGTCCCAAGCGCCCACACTCGTTCACTCAATCCATGACATGTTTTCCCTTTCCCTTTCCACACAACCCTTATCTTATCTTTTTACCCCACCTTTTATCTTATCTTCTTATTCGGTCATCTCGGATACCAAGGACAAGTCAGGTCTATTCGGTTTACTCGGTGACTCGTATCCTTAGGTCTACCAAAGGATTTCTACCTACTGGGAAGCCACCGGCCCTTCAAACCCCACTGTGTACATGTGGGTAACCGCCCTCTCGATCTCCTCCGCCAAGGCCATCTCCGGGGAATCCAAGATCTGAGTCAAGGATAAAGGACCCAGGACATGTGACCCTAAGGTCGCCTCCGATTCGTTCAACAGCCCCAGGTCCAAGAGGGGGCTCCCGAGGACATCCCCAATTGCCTCTTCGCCTTCCCCATCCTCAGAGGTGAGGTCGATGACCTCAGGCACAACCCCGTCCATCTTGTCCTGGACCTTCCTCATCCACACCTCCATCTTCGCCATCCTGCTCAAACAGGAACTAACGCAGAACTCCGCCGAGTCCAAACGCGTCTCCAAACACGAGATCTCCTTCTTCAATTTAAAGACCTCCTCGTTCTGCTTGTCCTGCTAAAGAAGCCATCAGTCAGACATTCCTGAACTGGAAATCCGAGATGGCTCACCTCCTGGACCATCCCCTCCATCTCAGTGAATACTTCGGCCCCAAGGACCGCGGCATACCCGATACAAGTGTTGACCGCCGGATTAACCTAATCTGGCGCGTCATGCACCAGCCTCAAACCTCGTCGCACAAACTCCTCCTGGAAGAGGTACATCTCCGTCCTCTTCACCTTCTCCTCCCACATCATCTTTCCGGCCTGTACCATGTCCTGAAGGTACAAATCCGAAAAGCGTTCTTGATGGGCATACTTGCCCTGAGCCCGGGAGTAGACCGCATC
>Ga0307516_10009520_pt1 | contig 10822 bp, 12 predicted proteins | sample 19_EM_MG_FD_203310 | JGI IMG/M metagenome (GOLD analysis project Ga0307516, IMG submission 203310) | Populus trichocarpa ectomycorrhiza microbial communities from riparian zone in the Pacific Northwest, United States - 19_EM | ecosystem: Host-associated > Plants > Roots > Unclassified | place...
GGGCGTGCAAAGTCTCGACCCGGGCCTTGGGCAGGCGAGAGGTGGTACAATGTATATCAAGATGGTCTTCCGCTCCATCGTGCATACATTCCTGTAGCGAGCCACAGTGGGGACATACGTCAAAGTCAGTCTTAAAGCCCGTGAGCGATTGCGTTGGTTATATTGCAAGGCGATGCAAAATACCTGCAGATGAACGTGGTTCTCTTGCGAATGGTTGAAACTATGCGGGATGAGGTGAGGATATTCAAGCAGAGGAATACACCACTGACGCATCTGCGATAGGCACCATGGAAAGTCCATGGAACGCATCTACCAGGAATGCTCTGGAAGAAACGAGCGAAAATGCATGATAAAAGCCGTCTAAGCTGGGGTGTTTTTTCGGAAGAATGCCTTGTGCCTCGAAATGCCGCAAAAGGAACGGTTCTGCAGTTCCCAAGTAGAACTCGTTCTATGAGATTAAGAGTTGGCATTAGTCCCATGGCAGAATCAAGCATTCGATGACTGACAATAACTTGCAGATTGAATTCCGAATTCCAAAGACATCTCAGGACTTCTGTTCCTCTCAACCACTCCAATTCTGCTATCCTACCGCCAACTTGATGGTCGGTCAGACATTCCATACCCCAAAACAGAGGTAGATCGACAATGCTATCCGGTAATGACTGGATGTAGCCAAACCAGCGCGACGACCTGCCGTTCAACCTTCCAAAATGCATGAATTAGATGGAATCATCGAGACGACCAAATGACCACCACTCACATCTCTACATACAACGCGAGCGACAGAGCAAGTGGCGCTTCGGGTCCCGAAATCGCAGGCGCTATGTCCTCGGACAGAGTACAATTTCGCACAGATAGAACAGAGTTCTTGTGGATATGCACGACTTTTGGGGCGATAATTCAGATATGGGTGCGAGATGAATAGACGATTAGCACTCACGACTACTACCTGGGGGAATGTACTCTCCCTTTGAATACACGCCGTTTCCAGAACCGTCATCGTATTGAACTTCAAGGCGCGAGTCTATCCATATCTTGTTCTCTTTACACCACTCTAATAGGGAGTCGATCTTATCCTGCGCAGAAGATGGGATATTCATTCAAGTTTTGAATTGTAAGATGATGATAGTAGCATCGATGAGTGAACCTGAAATGGATGGGATGGCTAACAAAACCAAATTTGCTTCACGTTCGAGTCATCGGGGAACTTCGGACATGTTCAGGACGAAGTTACCTCTCCTTGATATACTTCACAGAGGTGTCGTATACTCGCTCGCTGGTCTAACCGTCTGGGGAATTGTCATGAGTGTGGCAGTTCACCGGGACACCATTCAGAGAGGAAAAGGCACGCTCTAGTTCATTTGTCCAATCCAAGTATTGCTGACCCCTGGATGCAATAAAAGACGTACGCGATCTATTCTGTCTTGTATGAATCCAGCTCTATAATCGCTTACAGCTTATGGCCCAGAGAGAAGTTGCTGTTCTGATGGACAAAGCTGTACGTGGACTATGGTTTCTCTGGATCATCACATTCAACACTGGGCCCGCCACAGGATGAAGAAAAAGAAATGGCTCTTGCAGAAGCCGCACAAGCAGCCCTAAGCAAACGCTCATGAGCACGGAATCCTACCTACAAGGCATGTCGGTTGCAGTGATCCTTCCCCAGACATAGCAGCTGATACAATTTAGCTTCCGTGCACGGCACTACTACAGCACAACCATCTTAGAGGAGGGGGGTCTCTTCGTCCCGTCGCCAGGGCAAGAATGCACAGACAGCCCTCACTGAGAGGCAACGTAAAATTTCCATAACATTATTACAGTAGGTATTCGCTTTTTACAGTGTATCTAGAGATATTCTATGACAGATCAGATCTAAAAAAAATGAGAGTAGAAAGTTCTACTTTGGAAATTTACCAATGCCCAAGGACCACCTTGGTGCGGTCGAAACCGATCTCCAGCCAAGGGTCGACATCAACAGCACGTTCACCTCTACCCAACCCGGCAAAACCAACACGACGGTAAACATGGTTCGCTGCTGGATTGTCATGCGCCACGTAAAGGACAACGCTCTCTTTCCCTTCTGTGGTGAGGAGACTGTTACAGGCGTGATTAGAGAATATCCGTGAACCAAGAAAGCAGTACGAGCTTACTGTTTGCAGACACGTCTGACGAGGCGCTCCGCAAAGCCGCAGCTACGCCAACGAGGGTGAGTAAAGACTTTCGTGATTGTGCCAACTGTCGCGCTGTTGCGGGTGTATGCCACAATCGATGCAATCTCTTCTTGTTGGGCTTGGTTTCGCGTTGTATGGACCCATACTTGCCTACTATAAACAAGTATCTCTGCTTCTTCCCTCGCTCTCTCCTGCGTTAACCTGAATGGAGGCTGGAAAGAGGATCGATCAACGACAGGAAATTACAAGGAATTAGAACACTTACAGCCTCATCTGCAAACAAGAAGCATGACTCTGTGATAGCTGGAATATCAGCCTGCACTGCGGGTCGCAGATAGTACCCAAGGGCGGGATCATTGGAAGCGCTTCGAGTGTCCAAAGATGCTTGAGTGCAGTAAGAGATTTTGGCTGCATAGTATGGCTCAGGGTCGGCTCGAATACCCGTGATGCGGGTCCATTCTTCAACAAAAATGAGCGTCACAGGTTTGACCGCGAAGATCGAAAAGATTCGCCGCTTTGGAACTACTTGGACCAGCGCTCGGACAAGCAGGGAGATGAATGGTCGGATGTATTGGTCCGTCAGTTGAGGGAAGGGAATTGTAGTAAAAATGAAGGCTGGATACGGTCCCATATAACCTTGCGTTATGGCGAGTACGAACTTGACATCCGCGTTGTAACTGCACGTTATCCAAACCTGCTCGACTTGGAGTTGACCAGCAAGTTCTCGTGCAAGAGTCTTCTCTAGCGTAGGGAGAATGACGTTTGCTTTGCGAGCGTTGAACCTGAGCGTGTCCACTACTGATCGGGGCAAGTCGCTTGCCCGATAGTAAACGTTGTGAGAGAGGTTGGAGATGGAAGACATTTGTACAGGGAATTTGTTGGATGACGATGGTCCAGAAATTAAAGACATTATATACAGTGAAATGACACTGCAATTCCCAAAACGATTTGAAGTGCAATCTCCAACGGTCCTGCCACTTTGAGTTCGTGAATACCTAGATGGGGTTCTAGATTCAAATTAAACGAGACCTTGAAGATATTCGGGATATCAAGATCGGAGAATAGGACCTAGCACAGTGCTATCGGCATCACTCATAGAAAGGCTCTGCCACAGACAGTAACTGGACCGCCGAACTCGGGTGCCACAGAGGATTATGGATCCAGTAAGCAGTTGCAATAGGAACGAGCCCACAAAAATATTTCTCCAATGACCGGCCCAACACAGCTGAGTCCAAGTGAACAGCGCCTCACACGAATCATCGAGATCAGTGCCTGCAAGAGATGAAATCAGGTCACTTGCTGGATCTTCGGTAGGGTTGTATAAGCTGAGAGGTACAGTACTGGCCAGCCCAGTCCATTTTCCCTTCAGGTAGCTGAAAGAGCAGAAAGTCAGATACTCGAGCTGGTCGGAGACAAGTTCCAACGGTCTTAATCGTGAGTGCGTGAGTACCTAGATGGGGGTCTGATTCAAGTTAAATGAGACGTTGAGGATATTCGGGGAATCTCAAGATCGGAGAATAGGACCTAGGGGATCACAGTTCTACCAGCCTTACCCATAGTAGAGACAGTAAACTGGACCGCCGAACAGCAATTCGGGTCCGCAGAGGATGAGGGATCCATTAAGCAGTTGTAATAGAAACGAGGTGACAAGAAAATTTCCGCAATGACAAGCCCGACATACTAGTTGAGTCCAAGTGAACAACACTAGCACAAGTCTTCGGGAGTTCTTCGGGAGCTTTCATTGCCTGCTAGAGATGAAATCAGGTCACTTCCTGGATCTTCGGCTAGGATCGTATAAGCTGGGATCTGGTACAGTACTGACCAGTCTCGTCGCTGGAAAAGAAGTCCGAGCTGGTTGGAGATGACCACTTACACGACACTTAGTCATGGTCACGTCGCCACGTGACCATGCAGGCGGAACGCACTACCGTAGTGCGTTCCGGACGCGGTGACATCGCATAGTTCGCATTCTACTCATGAGTTCTCCACCCACGGGTGATAACATAGGACAGTACTGCATAATTTCTGTAAATGGATGATCGCGAGATAAAGGCCTCTCCGTATGTCATAAACCAGCTCTTATAACAACACATTTTTATTCACTCGACGTTACTTATTTTTGAACCTCCGGCAATCCATTTACTTATACCATGTGTTCCTATAAGGTTCCGTTTAAAAAGTCTAAACACAGCCTAGCACTCTAATATCTTATCGGATCACATTAGTATCTTTTCGCCGTTTCATACCAATTAACAAAGATTGTCGCTAGACTTTTAAGGAATGCAGTGGGCGATGGCGCTCGTCAACGTGCCCACCGGCGGTAAGGCAAACGAAGGATTTCCACCCCAATAGCTGTGATAGGACGCGCGGAACCTGAGTCGAGCACAACAGATGTCGCATTCGACGAGGGCCGATATGGCCATCTGCCACCCGACGTCATGGAGTTATGCGGTGATTCTTCGATACCGGATGCCACGCCCTCATCCTGCAACTACAAGTCCGAGTCATCATATAAGTACGTCGCTCAGGTCCGCTTTCTTGTTTTCTTGGCGGTGCAACCGTGCAAGGAGAGTACAAGCATAAGGAAATACTGTAACTTGAAGATAGTGCCCGGAGGGGTCGAACCTGCGTTGCGTCACCTGGCACCTTGAGGAGCAGTTTACTGCTTGATATGTTCTTAGGGTAGACTTGAGGACCGAAGGAGGATGGAGCATGCACGTTCCTAATTCCTTCAAATACGTGGGTTGGTCGGTGATTCACTAGTATATTCTCACCTGGATATTGACCCCAGTGCAGCCACTCGCATAGTACTTTATCGGGAACGTGTTCAGCGCGCTGAGTGTATAGCTTAACGGAACTGATGGGAGTTGTTGATTGGGTATTGATAGAGCCATAAACGCACAGATTGGTTGACGTGCCGAGCATCGATGACTATCAGTGCCGTCGTAACCCGCTTGGGGCGAATCCAGCAGGGTCTGGAAGACTCCGAGCCCGAGGGAAGTGGAAGAAAATAGTGGGGCAATGTCCAATATAAATTGTGCGAATCACCTATGCCAGGCCTTACTCGTGTATATGCTTCATAAAACCGGTCGTAACTTTACCGCCAACATATGGAGCTTCGGTCCCCCACCTCTAATCGATCGCGAGGACGGCGTAAAGTTAAGTGCACCGGTACCCAGTGAGGCTGAGATGACGGCTAGATGCCAAGGCGCGAATGTGAGGCCGCAATAGAAGGGGGGAAAGGAAAGACAGTTCTCCGAGAGTACACAAATCCCAATATCAAAGCCAAACTCGGGCAAGGTGAGAGCTCGGATAAATATTGGGAAAGTGTGACAGGTTTGAGAGTGCCCTAGGTCGCTTAGGAGGGAAAAGCAAATGGGGGGTGCTCTCAAAATTGGAGGGTAGACAGAGGGGAAATGTGACCTTCAGATGTTGAGGCCTTGTAATCAAAGTTAGACCGATCGCGAGCCGCAAAGTGCAACTAGTATATCCGGCCGTTACAGACTACCTAGTGCTGTGCGATTTCTAAACCCAACACAAATTCCAAAGCCAGAGTTCGGACAATGCCAGGACCAGTATCAGGAAAGGGCAACAAGTTCGTCGGAGTGGTTCAAGTCGCTTAGCAGGAGGAAGTAAATGGGGATGATCAAAAATCGGGAAATAGACCAATAGTGGTCGTTGTCAAAATGTGGAGCAAGTTGCCGGGGCAAAGTGTAAACAAGACCGTCGTGAACTAGAAGAGGCCTCCTAGTGCTGTGACATAGGTCCCCCCTGACAACCGGATGGTAATAGTTTCAGGGAGACGTGCACTGCAGAGAAGAAGTGCCGTTAATATTAATCGGAACGGCGAGAACGAATAAACACGATGACCTCGCGACCGTATTATCCAAATACGCGAGGCGTAGGCGGTGTTGCCGTTAACAGATCGTGGTCGCGTTGCGTCGAGCCCCATTAGTGGGCGGTAACCGAACCACCTGTAGCATATTGAGATTTGGCGCCGAAAATTATCGGCGCCAAATCTCAATGGGCTATAACATAACAGCAAATTTTTACGGGGGCGTGGTGTGAGTCCGTGTGACTCGAACCATGATCCAGCTATCCAACGATATTGGCCCCATCCGTGTCCAAACTCCAGGTGGGCCTCCCTTATAACTTCTGGGAATAATATATCCGGACATTGACAATGGATTCCCGGACTGTCCGGAAAGTCCGCTTGAACCCACATCGGATCCAGAGGCGTGGCTAGGATTCAGGTGGGAAATACATCGTCGCCAAGAAGGCACTTGGAACTTGACTGGACTGTTGATCGGCCGCTTCTAGGTCTCTTCGTTTACAAGCCACGGTTCCCCGGTGCCTAGGACGAATCACGACCCATGAGGCAAGCTACGAGACGCCCGTGTTCTCGAGTTGTATTGGTACTTGCGCATGCGTGTATCATCCGGTTGGCTTTTGGGATAGCGGTGGGGTGACAATGCTGTTAAGATAGACCAGCGAGACGGATACTCTTAAGGCAGTGGACCGGGGTAGCGGATCGCGTAGATAAGAAATGTGTACCTCAGGACGCGATCAGTAGCGAACTGAGTAGTTAGACTACACCTGAAGATAAGAAATGCATCTACAGTATATCAGTAAGGTAATAATGAATATGAACGACAGGACTTACACCTCAGGCCTCAGGACGTGGTAGCGAGCTGAGGAAGTTGCAACCGCGAGATACGCTAGCATTGAGTGGATGCTCGTGATGAGGACGACACTGTGTGCAACATTATTATAGCGAACAAATGCACGCTCATATATTCAGCACCCAAGAATTTCCTCAGCCCAAATCGAGGACCCGCCAAGCACAGGAGGACGATATAGGTTGCAAAAGATTATACTACACATTGTCGGATAGTAACCAGAAAACAAACGACAAAATTAAACACCAAGTCCTCTACTTCAATACGACCGCGTGAAGTTGTTGAAAGCCAAGAGATTGACAGTCTTCGGAGGGAGATCGGCCAGGATGTCCGGCGTTGACAGCTTCACTAACGCCTGCTTCAGCTGGGCAGGAGTCAAAGTCTTGGGTTTGCGAGGATAAGGTGCAGTGAGCCCAATCTTCTCGGCGAGAACGAGGGACGGAAGGAACGCACGGGCCCAGCCGGGGAGCGCGGCATGGACGACGGCATAAACGGAAGATGGAAGGGCGAAGGTTTGTTGAGGTTGAGTAAGAGATAGTAGGTTGAGATCATCATCGAAGGTGGGATCGAACTTCTCAGAAGGGTAGATAGAGAGCAGGTAAGCAAGGAGACCAGCTGTGTGAGGAGAAGCCATGGAAGTGCCTGATAGCGTGGCAACGGCACTCGTAGAGCCGATGTAAGTTGACAAGATGTTCAAGCCTAGGAATATTAGTCAACGAGATTTCGATTGACAGAGCAAGAGAATGATTACCAGGGGCAAAGATATCGACACACGATCCATGGTTGGAGAAGTATGCCCGTTCATCACTGAGGGTCGATGCGCCGACCGTGACGGCCTTTTCGGCTGCGGCAGGAGAGTAATTGCATGCATCCTTGTTATCATTCCCTACGAAGGAGTTCGTCATTAAGGCTAAAAGACGAGAAAATATACATACCAGCCGCGACGGCAAAGTGGAGACCCTTATCGACAGCTTTGTTCACGGCATCATCCAGAGCCCTAGATTTGCCTCCACCAAGACTCATGTTGGCGACAGAGCCCTTGTGACGAGTCTGGCCGGTAGCCTGATACTCAGCCTCAGCGGCAACAGCCTTCTGGACAGACTCCTGAACGGCCCAATTGACACCACTAACAACATCAGACATTGTACCGCTTCCGTTGGTGCCGAGAACCTTGACTGCGATGACGTTGGCCCTCTTGGCGACGCCATACTTACGAGACGCGATAGTCCCAGCGCAGTGGGTGCCATGGCCGTTGCCATCAACGTCTTGATCATTCGGAGGTATGGTTTTTCCCCAGGCAGCACGACCTTCGAACTCGCCGTGGGCCACGTTGATGCCGGTATCAATGACATAGACGTCAACGCCCTCGCCACCATCCGAGTCGTACTCGTATTTGGTGAACGTGGCGAAAGTGAGTCTGGGACGATGGCTGATACGGGCCAGTCCCTAATGGAGTGGTCAGCCGAAAGAAGTAATACGAAAGGGGATGACTCACCCAAGGTGCACTCTTCTGGACATCAGTGGTGCGAACGATTTGATCCCGTTCGACGTACGCGACTTCTGGCATGGTTCGTATGCGCTCTATCACGCTCGGCGTGAACCGGCCGGCATAGCCGTTGAGGTGGCCCTCGTATATATGGGTGATACCGCCATCGTCAAGCAAAGGGTCCTCGTCGTGAGCCGTTTGGAGGAAATTGAAATGGTTAGCTCTGAGCTCCGGGAGCACATCATCCTTGAGGACGACGATGTAGGAGTTGTTGATTGAACCATGTGGATGTTCGTAAGCGACGAGGGGGGCGAGGGTTAGGGGGGAGTTGAAGGACGGGGCATGGTGTGGGTAGGTGGAGAGCGGGGTTGCAGTGGTGGAGACGACGAGGGCAATAGCGACCAGCGACCACTTGAGGGTAGTCATGGTGGGCAGTGGGAAGCCGGAGTGACACAACTTTGACTATGTATCCCAGGGTTTATTGACATTTATTTGTCTCTCTCATGGACACCGAGTCTCTCGCACAATCCCACGTCCAAGTCGACCCGCTTCACCATCGCCCCCTTCGCCAGCGTTGCAAAAGACGGCTACAGCGTCCCCGAACTCACTCTTGGCTCCCACCCCGGTACACACATCGACGCCCTCTCATTTTTTCACCCATGGCAAATCCATCGACCAGATCCTGCTCGCCCCCCTCTCTGGCCCCTTCGTCCTCATCGACCTCTCTCACCTAAATCTCTCAGATAGACAGACGATCACCTTGGCCGACATCGCCGATTCGGCAGAGGCGGAGCGCATATCTGATGGCATCATACTCGTCATTCGCACTGGCTGGTCAAAGCACTGGGGCACACCGCGCTACTACGAACATCCATTCCTACAGCGCGATGTTGCCCACAAAATCTTGGAAAAGGGCGTCCACGTCCTAGCTGTGGATACCCTCAGTCCAGACGAAACCCCCTATGAAGGCAGAGGTGGCGATGCCGGTTTCGGCGTCCACGAAGCTATTCTCGGTGCCGGTGCCGTTATTGCTAAGAATCTAACAAACCTGGAGGTACTAAGTGGATTAAACACGATTGCGATAGTCCCTCTGAATCTGAAGAGTTGCGATGGCTCCCCCGCAAGAGTCGTTGCATGGAAAGGCTAACAGAACAGCAACATCGATTGTGAACTATTATAATACTGAATAGGAATGTATGTAACGTAAATCCAAGCAATAACAAATCTACCTATCCATGCGTGAATCATAATCTATGCGACCAAAACCCTGGAACTTTCTATGACTGTCATTGCAGCCATCACGTTCTCCCGAAACGCGTCGTAGCCCAGGAGATCAACAATTCCGGCCTTTGAAAATGCTTCCCTCGGCCCAGGCGCCAGATGAGTAATATACAGCCCAACTCCTCGGCTCTAGAAAGGGTAGAAACAATTAGGACAGCACACCCCCTCATGGCATCAAACCTCACCTTGTATTCTTCCAGGAGTTCGAAAAAGATCTGTGCAGCTCTACATCAAAGTTAGCGAGCCATCCCGAGGGGAAAAAACGTGAATGCTCACGAGGCATCAATCGTCTCAACATCCGCCAGATGGAACACCAAGACAGATGCCTCCTGTCGCCTCGGATCCTCAGATGGATGGCTCTTCTTCGTGCCATACAGTTCCAGTCTTCTTAGTCGCTCTGCTCCAACGTAAGCTCAAAACCAATCTACATGCAACAAAATAAACCTTTTAACTGAGCAGTGTTGGCTATAGAACAAACACACGATCAGAATATCGAAATCCGCAAAGAGCAATCGAGTGAACGTACCGAAATCGAGGTTCTCGCGTATGCGGATAATCAGCGCCCCATTCACGCTTTCTTCAGCCTCCGGATTCTCATTGATAGGCTTCCAGCGGTCCGTGCCAGGTATACGTCCCTAGCACAGAGGGTCAATCAACACATCTCACAAAGCTACGTGGCATAAAACTTACGAGAATCGTCATGCGCGCCTTGGATGAGCGATGCACGACGAGGAGCAACGAGATGACGAGACTGACGATCACGCCGACTTCAACATTATCGATCATAGAAAACAAAAACGTCAATGCCATCAGCGTCAAGTCGACCCAGGCACCCATCCTGCATGCGTACATGTCAATTCTGTTTAAACGTTAACCTAGGGGATGAGAGAGCACTCACTGCCAATAATAAGCAATATCATGGGGTGCCTCCGCCAAAAGGGACCACACCACCAAGCAAATGCTACAAATTGTCCGTAATTTAGACAGGAAATTTTGGATGCTAGACTTGGTACGAACACGGAACCAAGAACACATTTCGGGAGGAAATAAAGCCACGGCAACAGGAAGAAGGTAGCGAGCAAGATCAGGCCCGCAGCAACCAGCGACGCCACTTGACTCCTTGCGCCGACGTCACCATTAATCCGAGAACTGTTAACAAGTAAAAATTTAACAGGGTTGCGATTGATTCAAATGCGAACTGTCAC
>Ga0307516_10009521_pt1 | contig 10822 bp, 7 predicted proteins | sample 19_EM_MG_FD_203310 | JGI IMG/M metagenome (GOLD analysis project Ga0307516, IMG submission 203310) | Populus trichocarpa ectomycorrhiza microbial communities from riparian zone in the Pacific Northwest, United States - 19_EM | ecosystem: Host-associated > Plants > Roots > Unclassified | place...
TCCCTTCTCTCTCACGGTTTGCTCCTTCCATTTTCAGATCCCTCTTTCTTTCTTCTTCTTTCTTCTATTTATATTTATCAACTATTGTTCAATTACCACAATACCCCTCATTTAATTATACTTACTTCTAAGCCTCCAAGGGCTTGGTTGCCCTTTCCTACTAATTTATTTGCAAAACATCACAACTTGTGCCTTTCCATTTTTTTTCTTATATGTTATTAAAAAAAAATTTTAAAAATTAAATTAATATATTTTTAGTATTTTTAAATTATTTTGATATGCTGATATCAAAATTATTTTTAAAAAAATAAAAAAATATTATTTTAATATATTTATAAATAAAAAATATTTTAAAAAATAATCACACCTCAATAATTCTTTAAGTCAACGGAAAGATTGGTAGGACAAAAAATAATAATAAATATGATTGGGAAATTGGAGAGGAAGTATCCGACAATATGAAAGAAGAATTTTACGTTCAAATAGGGACAAATTAAAGATAGGCTATATAATTCTTTGAATCCACAAAACCATCAAAGAGACTCATTGTATATAAAGATTTCATATTCCATGCAGCCTCCCTCGTTGTTTCTTAAAAAGATGGTATATCAGCGTTTTATTATATATTATTTAATTATTATCACGTGATAATAGAAACAGTAACAAAAAAACCAAAAATATATTTAGTTGGCTAGTAAAACTAAATTTTCTCTTATATAATTTTATGGTGAATTCACTACTAGAAAATTGATAAATATAAATAAAAATATCAAAAAAATATTTTTATCGATAAATTTTTTTTATTACCAACAGACTTACCGACAAACAAAAAATTACCGATGAAAAATTCATCGATGGAGCATTTCCGTCGGTGATCTCATTGATAAATTAATTACCAACAGAATGATAGTACAAATAACGATGAAAAAATCTGTCGGTAAATATAAAGATTGTGGTAGTGATTTTTGTATTTTCAAAAAAAATTAAAAAAAATAACATATATTTAGACATAATATTTTTTTATTTTTTATTTTTAAAATATCTTTCTAAAATATATTTATTAATCCAATTGTATTGAATAATCTCTCAAAATGAAATACCTTAAAAGAATATCATTTCAAAGTTGGATTCCTCCCGGTCTCTCCTGGGTGGCTCTATGAGATTCCATGTGTTTTCCTATGCTTTTAATATGATGAAAATTTAGCACGTGTTGGTTTTCTAGTCCTCCACAATATTTGACCAAAATATTAAAAGATTAGGGTATTGAAACTAGCTCTAATATTTCAAATGTAAAAAAATAAAATAGAAATTTATATGTATTTTTTATATTGCAATTGAAAAAGGGAGTTTTATAATTAAGCTATTCTATTACAAGGAGTCTGAGTATAAAAAAACTAAAAATAATTACAAGAAAATTGTATTAAATAAAATATATTTTCTTTGAATGAACATATATTTCGTAACGCATAGAGCATTCTCCATCATTTTGTCCCTGCTATAAAACAAATGGTTGCCTACATCGGTTTTCCTCCACCACTTGAATATATAACAGTGAATATTATAATTTTAAGAGGCAGCTTAACTAGTTAGGTCTTGATTTTGCTCTTTAATAATCATGAGTTTGAGTTTTTTTAGAGTCACTGAAGGTTTATATGATTATTAACTTCAGGACCCGTGAGATTAGTCGAGATACGCGTAAACTGACCCGAATATTCAAATTAATAAAACAAACAGTGAACATCATAAGTTCAAGCAACAGCAAATACATCGTGAAATGGATTGTTAAAGGACTAAATTGTGACTGTTCTCATTGTTCAGGAGCAAATGTTTACTTTACCCTCAAATCATAATCCAATAAAGCAGTCCTGAACAACCAAATAAAAAAATAAAAAAAAGTAAGGTCGTGTTTAGGAACATGGATACTACTTCCAAACAGAGTCTAAATCAAACACATCTAAGTGTCTTTGTCAACCATTTTAAACAAACAGGAATAAGCAATGTATCACAAGTTTATACATCGCTATGAATAGCAGAAATTATTAAGTTCTTATTGATTGTTTTATGTAATTATCTGAACTGTGTTATTTAATAATTTTGATGAGTTGATACAAAAAAATATTATTGATAAAAAAAATTAAAAATAATAAAAAATTATTTACTTCACCAAGCCTAAAAGGCTGATTGTTTACATTATATAATAATAATAATAATAATAAGACACCAAAATGGTATACAAAGTCAAAAGATCTTAATTAATACCGAAAACAAATTTATAGCTACACAAAGAAAAGAATTGAAAGAAGTTTTTATAATTAAAAAATATTTTTAAAAAACTAAAATACCAAATACACAAAGCATTGAGAGAAGTTTTTATATATTTTTAGCTGAAAAATATTTTTGAAAAACCAAAATATCCTTCCATTAATCCAAGGAAATCATGTCCCTTGCCTTCCAGCTGCGAAATCACAAGTCCATAGCCAGATTCACAAAAACCTGCCACAGGCTGGTATGGAGACAGAAGGACAATATATAATGCATGAGACGTCGGCCAGTAGGGACTCAAATCTTTCAACTGATCTTGCTTGTTTGATTTTGTGATGTATGATTTTTTTAAATAATATTTTTTATTTTTTATATTAAAATATTTTAAAAACATTTAAAAACAATTAATTTGATAATTTAAAATAAAAAATACTTTAAAAAATACCCCATATCCCTATCCCTGATGGCTATTGACTTCTATTGACTTGGTACAAGCGTTCATATAATAATTGTTCGGTGTGAGATATTAATCTGAGTCTTGTCAATGCTTTCTAGTTAGGTGACATATAGATTAATTAATGTTTGATTAATCTTATTCAAAAAATTAAATGAATGATTGATTTATCTATGCAATATTTAAAAGATTTACTTTTTCAACCATTAAAATAGTAATGAGATTTTCAAGGTGTTTGTTCATGTGCTTGAACTGAAGTTTTAAAAAACAAATTAAAAAAATTGTTTTTAAATTGATATACTAATATTAAAAATAAATTTAAATAAACAAAAAATATATTTTTAAATAAATATTAATTAAAAAATAATATTTATTACTGTTTCAAATATCCCCTGTCTTTTCTTTTTAAACGAGGATTGAGGTTTCCAATTTTAGTTGGGAAAATAAGAGATATATAGATCACAACATCATTTTATTATTTTATCCTCCTAGCTCTATCTTCTTCTTGGAATCGTAAGTTTTTGATTTGTTTTGAAAGAACAAATAAAAGAAAAAAGATGTTATTCTAAGCTCCTAAAATAATATTTAATTGGGAAGGTGCTGATATTGCAAGTTAATGGTCAAAGTTTGAATAATAAGTAAAGTGATTAGAGTTTTTATTTTTATTTTTTGAATTTAGGATAATGAAAGGAAAAAAATAACACAATTAGAAATATTAAAAATAAACATAATTTAATAAGCTATTAGCATATTGACCCGCGCTTCAGAATAGGTCAATAACAATTTTTTTCACATATAAAATCAATATAAAGAGTATATAGAATAGTTTAAGTGTTTTGAGTCTGATGACTAATCCAGATCTAATAGCCTTGGGTCTGGTAGTCATGTCAGACCCAAATGTTATTGGGTCTGACCGCGGAGCCACACTCAATAGCATTAGGTCTTGTGGGAATGCTAGACCCAATAGTATTGATCTGCTGCCGAGCCAAATCTCATATTCTTGGATCTTGCTGCCTAGCGAGGCCCAATATCCTAGGATCTGGCGGCCGAGCCAGATCCAATAACTTTGAATCTGGTTGCGGAGCCGGATCCAATAGCATTGGGTCTGAAATTGTGGTGCAAAATATTTTTTTAAGAGTATTTTTTACTTGAAAATAATTCAGATAATTTTTTTTTATATTTTTTAACAACACCTCAAAATTTTAAAAAAAAAAGGTACTTAAAAAATACATCAAAATATAATATTGTTTCATGATAAATATATTTTTAAAATACAAAAACAAACAACTTTTAAAGCAAATATGACAAAGAAAACGTGATTAAGTGTGTGTGTGTGTGTGTGTATAAAAAACTTAATCACATTTTCCATATTAATTAAAACAAATATGCATTGGGTCAAAAAATGCAAAAATTGTAAATATAAAAATGTCATTAGGTACGGCTAGACAGCCAAGCCCAGCTAGACCCAATAGCATTGGGTTTGGCTGTCGAGTCAGACCTAATATTATTGGATCCGGTTAGGCAGTCAGACCCAAAACTATTAGTAGTTAGATTCAATAGCATTGGGTCTGGTGGTCAAGTCAAATCCAACAATACTTTTTGACTAAAAAACAAAAATATAGTAGGATTTTTTTACTAAAAAGTAGAAAAGACAACGCCCCTGGTTCTACAGTACTATCCGCAGTGTAAATAATCTATGTCTATAGTGTGGTTTGTAGTATAAAAAATTTATGTACACAATACTTGTACAGTGTTTTTCCATGCATTTTAAAGTATAGTATAATAATAATAATAATAATAATAATAATAATAATAATAATAATAATAATGTCTTATTTGTGACAGAAAAAGCCTCTAAAATTATAAAAATCAATCTATAAAAGTCCAATAAGCTTCATAAAATAGATTCGTCATTTGTGAGATTTGTTTTAAATGTGGTCAAATGTTGTGTGGTCCATCGAAACTGTACAGCCAAAGCTAAAATAATGTGAACAGTTGTCGGTTTAATAACTGGGCTAAAGGTCTCAAATTACCATAAAAGACAAATAAAAGAGAAGATAGTTTTAGCAAAAAGTACACAAACCATGTGTATCATTATCATTATATAGATGTTATAGTTGTAGTGATAAACATTACAATAACAGCAACCATAACTTTCAAAATAATCACAATAGAGTTTAAGTTTAAACCTAACAGAGTAAAGTTAGAAAATCAAGTATCCTAATTTGTAGGGAGCACGGGATTGATATCTTTAACACCTTCCCTCAAATTAGTGGGTAAGGAACAAACCAATAATTTGTCGCGCAGAATACAAAACCGATCAGCAGTGCGGCCCTTGGTGAAGATATCTGCAACTTGATTGCAGGTGTTAATATATCGAACAACCACATCTTTGTTAACCACCTTCTCTTGAATAAAATGATAATCAATTTCAATATGCTTAGTTCGCGCATGGAAAATAGGATTAAAAACCAAAGACATAGCACTGAGATTATCACACCAAAGTGTAGGTGGTGCAAATAAATATGCAACTCTCGCAAAAGCATACAGATCCAATATACTTCAACTGTCATTAATGTCAAGCTTCGATACTCTGCTTTAGTAATAGACCTGGAGGCAATAGGTTGTTTCTTATAGGACCAAGAAACTAAACATTGTCCAATATAGATGTCATAGCCACTTGAAGAACGTCTATCAGGATTACCCGCCCAATCTGCATCATAGAAAGCATGTAAGGCAACAGTACTTGGTTTATAGTGAAGATCAAAATTGGTAGTATGCTTTAAGTAACAAAGAACTCTCTTGGCCGGAGTCCAGTGGGTATTATTAGGTGCTTGCATATGTTGACATAACTGATTGACGGAGTATACGATATCAAGACATGTAATGGTAACATACCAGAGGGCCCTAACAATATGGCGGTATTCAGAGGGATTAATTAAAAGATCACCATCAAATTTTGACATTTTCAACCCAGAAATGCAGGGAGCCTTGTAAGGTCGAGCACCTACCATATTAGCGCGATCATGAAAATCAGCAATTTATTTAGATTGACATAAATGTAACCCTGTATGATCACGTGCAACCACTATCCCTAAAAAAAATAGCTCAAGTCACCTAAATCCTTCATCACAAACTCAAATTGCAGTTGTGAGATAATAGAGAAAATTGTCGAATCATCATTGCCAGTGACGATAATATCGTCGAAATACACTAATATATAAAAATGCAATTTATCTCTATGAAGAGTGAAGAAAGAGTAGTCAACGCGTAAACTAGAGAAACCAAGATCAACCAGTGCATGTGAGAGGCGAGTGAACTAAGCTCGTGGTGCCTGTTTAAGACCATAAAGAGAGCGATGCAATCAACATACAAAGGTAAGATGTTCAGCACTGATAAACCCCTTTAGTTGCTCCGTATAAACTTCCTCATCATCAAGATATCCTTGGAGAAAAGCATTGGAAACATCTAGCTGCCATGTGGTCCATCAAAATTATACAGCCAAAGCTAAAATAATAGGAACAGTTGTCGGTTTAACAATTGGGCTAAAGGTCTCAAAGTAGTCGACGCCAAACCTTTGATCAAATCCTTTTGCGACTAACCTCACCTTGTAATGATCAGTGGAGTCATCAGATTTCTGTTTGATCTTGTAAAGCCATTTGTTGCGGAAAATATGATGGGAAGAAGGTCGTGGACAGGGTGACCATGTATTGTTGTCCAATAATGCCTTGAACTCAGATTCTATAGCTACACGTCATTCTGATTTTAGAGACTGCCTGTGTAAAAGCGTTAGGCTCAGGATGGATGACAGCTGTATGGAATAGGTGAAGTGGATGTTATGAGGAATAATGGGTCACATAGTCAGGAAACTGGTGAGGCCGAGAATGCCCTGTTTGTGAGTGAGTAACAATATGAGGAACAAGGTAGTGCTCGACAGATGGGTATGAATAAACTAAGGGATCAGAGGATTCAATGATAGTGGGATAGGGTGAAGAATTATGGGGCACAGTTGAAATTTGAATAGAGGATGAGATGGGTGACACGGGGGAATTGAGGGGCTCATGAGGTTGGGGTAAAGGATGTGAAGTTGTTGCAGGTTGATTTGCAGAAGAGTTTATTCAATAGGTAGGTCGTGAACCCAAAAACTTAGGGGAAGTTGGAATTGGAAGGGGAGAAGAAGATATACCAGTAGATCTGGTAGGTGGTGAACCCAACAAATTAAAAGAAATTGGTATTTGAAGGGGAGAGGAAGACATACCAGGAGGGATCACGACACCAACAGGAGAGTGATTTGGGATCCTTATTTTGGCTGGAAAATAGTTTTCATCAAACACAACACTATGAGAGATGTAAACACGCTCACTTACTGAATCAAGGCACCTATAACCCTTTTGACTGGAGCAATAACCAATAAAAATACAAGGGATACTATGATATGACAATTTGTTTTCAGCATATGGACGTAACAAAGGATAACATCTACATCCAAAGTTTCGTAGAGAAGAATAATCAGGTGCATTTTTGTATAGTTTGAAGAAAGGAGTATCATTATTTAAAACTAGCGTAGGTAACCTATTGATTAAATATACGACAGTTAAAAATGATTTAACCCAAAATTTATTAGCAAGACCAGATTGTGCAAGTAAAGTAAGGCCCATATCAACAATGTGGCAATGTTTTCATTTGGCAATACCATTTTGTTGAGAAGTATGTGGACATGTTTGCTTATGAAAAAAACCATTTTCTATGAGATACCGAGTAAAAAGTGAGGAAATATATTCTCCACCGTTTTAGGTTTGTAAACGTTTAATAGGGGATGAAAATTGTTTTTCCACAAGTAGCCGAAACTGAACAAAAGAATTGAAGACATCAGATTTATTTGCAATTGGATACAACCATGTAAATCAACTGAAATCATCAATAAACGTTAAATAAAATTTAAAACCACTAAGTGAGATAAGAGGTGCAACCTAAACATCCGAGTGAACCTGATCTAAAGGACCTGATGTCTCACGATGAGAGGAGGAAAAAGGTTGTTGAATGGATTTTCCAAGTTAACAAGATTAACATACAAAGCTCTTTTACACTGAACCAACAAGAGGTAAATTAGAATTAGATAAGACATGATGCAAGACAGACTCAGATGGATGACCTAAGGGTTGATGCCAAAAGGAGCTGGGTACCTTGATTCCAATAAAGGCAATTAACCCTCTACGCTTATTATGTGATAAGTTGGCGAGATTAATAGGATAGAGCCCATTTTCACTCGGACCCTGAAGAAGCATGATTCTTGTCTAATTGTCCTGAACCGAATAAGCATTATGTGTGAGATGGAAAGTAACATCATTATCGACACAAAATTTGTTAATAGAAAAAAGATCAATAGCAGCTTAAGGACAATGAATAATATTTTTAAGAAGAAAGCGATTGTTATAAGAGTGGACAATGGATGAACTAGTATGTTTAATAGACAAACCTGCACCATTACCTACACCAACAGTCTCATTACCATCAAACGGGCATTTGGAATCAAGATTCTCAACATTATTAGTTACGTGTGCATTAGCACCACTGTGCGCAAGCCATTGACAATTCAGAAATTCTGCATTAATATCAGCACCCATGGGTGTCAGGTTTATAGGAGGATGACATCCTTGGAAAGAAAAATCCATTCACCGAAAACAGTCCAATACCTGATGATTATGTCCTTTGCAGATCTGGCAAAGGAAACGACCACCAAAGTTGAAAAACAGAACGAACATCCTTGGTAGATGTGGAGGAGGCAAGTTTAAGAGAAAATTTCAGCTTTGTAGCGTTAGTGTTTGAAGACCCAGAAAAATGGAGTTTACATTTCACAGGCAAAAACTTTGGTCGATTGGTGAATAAAGCAAAGGAGGACGTTTCTGGCGCAGGAATTAATGGAGCATGATGGTTCGGAATTATTTCATGATTCAGCAGCTCAGACTTGAAATCAAAAAATGACATAGAAGTCTCCTGAATGTGGAAGAAGTAAGAGGTAATAAATTGTGTAAAAGTATGATTAAGACCCCCAATAATAAAGGATATGAGATCGTCATCATCAACTAGTTTTCCAATGGCAAATAATTGATCTGCTAAGAACTTAGTTTCAGCTAGATACGAAGCACAAGTCAAAGAACCTTGTTGGAGATTTTGTAGCTGATGTTTCAAGTGGGAGATGTGGGATTTTGATTGAGAAGCAAAGCGAGCAGCACGAGACTGCCATGCTAAAAATGAAGAGTCCAAACCATAAAGGGAAGCCACTAGTGCAGGAGAAATAGAGGAGATGATCCAACTTAGTAAAAGTTGGTCACGACTCTGCCAATTGGTGTGGGCAGGATTTACGAACTTATTTTTGGCAGCATTATCACCAACAAACATAGCAGGGCAGAGGTTAGAACTATCAATAAAGCCAAGCAGATTATGACTCTTGAGAATAGGTATAAATTGTGCAGTCCACGCAAGATAATTTGTCTCATCAAGTTTGATAGAGACAAGTTGCGTTGGATTGGAGAAAATAAACTGGGATAAAGAGGAGAAACCAGACTCAACCATGTTTTAGAAAAAGCATAAGCAGGATCTTTAAAGCATAAGCTAGATTTGCTCTAATATCATGAAAGACAAACAAAAGAGAAGATGGTTTTGGCAAAAAGTACACAAACTATGTGTATCATTATCATTGTATAGATGTTATAGTTGTAGTGATAAACAATAACCATAACTTTCAGAATAACCACAATAGAGTTTAAGTTTAAACCTAACAAAGTAAAGTTTGAAAATTAATTATCCTGGTTTGTAAGGAGCATAGAATTGATATCCTTTACATGCAAGTCCATCTTCTATCGAGAAGCCTCTAAACTGCTTATAGTCATGGGTTTATTGTAATGTGCATAATTATTAAACATGCTTGAGATGACATATTAACATGGAAAACTTAGAATCTGACCCAAGTTTTTTTAATTAAATAATGATTAAACTAGTTAATTTATCATCATCAGGTTTTTAGTAATTCAATTAATCAATTTCACTAAATTTAAATTCAATCAGAACTATATATATATAATAATTGACTTAATAACCTCCGCGCAAATCCAAACTTTTTTTTTACTTTTCATATCCTAGATCACGTTTGACAACTATAGTTGACATAACTCATGTGACCGTTTAGGATCAAAGAATTTACATAAATCTAATGCTTGACTGCTCTAGCTCTTTGCTGCGATTTTAAGAACTCCATGGACCCATTATCTCGTAAAAACGGGCTAAGGTGAAAATACAATAGCAACAGATGGGCTTTGCCTTTAACCATTTTTTTCTCTTCAAAAAGGGTTAAAAGTTTTTGTATTTCCAGCATAGTTGTAAAGCTTCCTGTGCCTCTTTTTTTTTTTTTTAATTGTTTTTCGTGTATTTATAAGTACAGGGGGTGCTGATCCTGAACTTGTTTAAGCACAAGCAAGCAGATCAACATCGAGTCTTTAATGAGAAATTATGTAAAGATTAGATGTGTTTATCTAACCATTTTCTACATACAATGTTTTAATTTAATCTTGAAACTAAAATTTTGATGATGGATTATTTTAAAATGAGCCATATCTTGTGGAACTCTCCTTGTGAGTAGAAAGCCAGAAAATGCAAGAAAAAAACTAAAAAATGTGCATAAAACAATCTATGTTGATATATAATCTAACAAATTAATAAATCAATCCTTCCTCATGGAGATATAAAGATGTCAAACAAGCTGAAATGAAAAGAAAAATCGATGTGTGAGAAAACAAGAGAAACAGACTCACAAAAGCAGCAGCGAAAGTACCATGGCAACCACCACATCACAGCCTTTACCCTGAAGTGTCAAGATCTATAGCTAAAATCACACTTTTGACATTACTTCCAAGACCTCAAGGAGTCTCTTCAGGTTTTTTCTCCCCTACTGTTTCAGTAGTTTTAGTCTCAGTCTCCACAGTTTTTTTCTCCCCTAATGTTTCAGTAGTTTTGGGCTCTGCTGCTGCTGCTGCGACTTCACTTGTTACTTTTTCTGTCTCTACCTTTACAGGAGCATTTACATCTTTTGGTTCAATTACCACTACAGGT